>Ga0315339_1001063_pt1 | contig 26800 bp, 27 predicted proteins | sample ASW17metaG_FD_204514 | JGI IMG/M metagenome (GOLD analysis project Ga0315339, IMG submission 204514) | Ammonia-oxidizing marine archaeal communities from Pacific Ocean, United States - ASW #17 | ecosystem: Environmental > Aquatic > Marine > Oceanic | place: USA: California | collected 2016-12-05 | reverse complement strand
CTGTAATCACTGCAACTTTTCCATCTAATGTTTGTGTCTGTTGTGTCATGTTATTCCTTATTATTAAGTAACTATTCAGGTAGATAGACTGAAGGCTGAAGGGGCGATTGAGACTCAATATCTTCCACATCGTTCATATCAAACGATATCAAACTTTTTATCCGAAAAGCCTCTCTGTCTCAAAGGCTATGATCACGCATATTTTTTCCCTAAAAATCTTCCAACCAGGGGCCTTTCCGCTTCACTCTATTAACCTGAATAGTTATATTTTGAGTATAAAATTGAATCTTTATACAAGAGCAATCTATTAAAACAGGACGTTGCCGGTTCAATCCATGACAAACACAAATTTCCCTGCAGCTCCACTATCGAATTTTTTAAATGCTGCTGGCCCTTCTTCGAGAGTGGCACGATGAGTGTGGAGAGTAAGGGCTCCCTCCATTAATACATAGGAGTCCTGGGTTGATTGAGATGCAGAAACTGGATGCTCCTGAAGGATAGGCCACAATTACTTTAAGAATTCTACTCGTTTCTATTTTTAAAATATATTAATATAACTTGACAAGATTTTAAACTATAGTACATTAGCTAAAATTTTATGATCTGATATTATATATAATGTTATATTTGATGCATTCGTAAAAAGTCAAATTTGAGAAATACGTGCTTAATAATATAAACAAGTTACATTTAAAATACCAAAAAAGGGCTTTTTACAAGACCATCATATTTGATCAAGATATTAATAAAAGTAAAAGCTTATTCCATGTTAGAAAAAAGACAGCTGTGTCATAAGTACTAAAACTTAGGGTTTATGGCAACAATTTATGATGTGGCTCGCGAAGCTAACCGAGGAGCATTAGGCCCTTTCCCTAATTACATGGGACTCCAGTTGTCAGAATTATTAGTTAAATTTTGTTATCATAATTCAATTCATTATTTAATCCTATTGTAGGAGAGTGGAAGGGGCAAGCTGTCTTTCTTTCGTAGGCTTAGGACTGATTCAACCTACAAGAAAATATTAGCGGAATATGATGTCTTATAATGACAAGCCCAATGTGGTTTTCATTTTAACAGATCAATGGCGTGCCAAAGCGACAGGTTATAATGGGGATCCGAATGCGATCACACCGAATATAGATCGGCTAGCCGCTGAGTCGATTGATTTTGCCAATGCCATTGGCACTTCTCCTGTGTGTACACCCGCACGAGCTTCATTGTTAACTGGGCGTTTCCCTACGACCACAGGCATGTTTATGAATGATGTGCCATTGTCGCCCGAGGAGAGAAGTATTGGCAAGGCTTTTAAAACGGGTGGTTATGATACGGCTTATATCGGCAAATGGCATGTGGATGGGCATGGTCGTGCCAGTTATATCCCACCTGAGCGGCGGCAAGGTTTTGATTATTGGAAAGTGTTGGAGTGCACGCATGACTATAAGAACTCTGAATATTATGATAACGATGATCCGGACATTAAAATATGGTCTGGATACGATGCTTTTGCACAGACGGATGATGCTTGTGCCTATATAAACGAACACTCCGAGAAACCGTATTTCTTGGTTTTATCATTGGGGCCTCCGCATTTTCCACATCACAATGCGCCCAAAGAATTTCAAGAGATGTTTTCGCACGAATCAATCACATTTTCACCAAATGTAGTGTTTGATGATTCCAAGTTTGAAGCATTCACCCGAAAAGAAGCAGCAGGCTATTATGCGCATATTGCTGCTTTGGACCAATGTGTGGGGGACCTAGTTGGGGTGCTAAAGGCAAACGGTTTAGAAGAAAATACCATTCTCATTTTTACCTCAGATCACGGAGATATGTTGGGGTCTCACAACAAGAAGCCATTTACGAAACAAATCTTCTGGGATGAATCCTGTCGTGTACCTTATCTGTTGCGCTATCCTCCATTTACTTCTGAATACCAGAACCGAAAAGTGATGACACCATTGGGTACGGTGGATATTATGCCGACATTACTGGCGATGTGTGGACTGGAAATCCCCGATTCCGTCGAAGGTGATGATTTGTCGGTCTGCATTCGAGATCAGGTTGAATTAGAAGATCATGTTGCGCTTTATATGAGTGTGTCGCCGTTTAATTTAACCAGTTATCTGGATCCTGCCTATCGTGCTATTCGAACCAGCCGATATACCTTCGTGTGGACAACTGAAGATGTGTATTATCTCTTTGATGATGTGGAAGACCCATATCAATTAAAGAATTTGGCAGATACTCCTGAGGTGGCAGATGTTCAGAAGGAATTTGAACAAGAGCTGTCGCAACAATTGGAAAAGATTGGCGATCCTTTTAGGGAGAAAGAATATTATCTTAAGAAGTGGGGGTATGAAGTTGATGAGTTTGGGCAAGTGCCTTTTTTGAGATAAATTCAACAGCGATTCCATAATAGAAACCATGCGTCATTATATTTCAATTTCAAACCAAGCGACGAGTACTTCCCTGAAGGATCAAAGAGCGATAGGGGAGAAGATTTTGACTGGTCAAATAGAAGTGGCGGTAAAGTTGCTGGAAGATCACATAGTCAGTTGGTCCCGCATGGCAATTTTCGATACCTCATAACTTGAATTAAAGGAAAATACCCTCAAGGTATTCATGGGGTTTTGGGCTGCCATGGATGAAATATTTCTTCAGACACGTCAGCAGCGTTGTTGGGTACACAAAACAGCAAATATCCTTAACTCTCTGCCCAAAAGCTCACAGCCTAAAGCTAAAGAGGCGATACATGAAATCTGGCAGGCAGAGACTAAAATCAATGCAGAGAAAGCCTTTGAACTCTTCATTGAAACCTATCAGGACAAATACCCAAAGGCCACCCTTTCGCTCCAGAAAGATCGTGAAGAGTTACTGGCCTTTTATGATTTTCCTGCCAAACACTGGCAGAGTATACGAACCAGCAACCCGATTGAATCCACCTTTGGTACCATAAGGCACAGAACCAAAAGATCAAAGGGCTGTCTCAATCGTGAAGGGATGTTGCACATGATGTTTAAGCTGGGACAATGTGCAGAAAAGAATTGGAGAAAGTTACGTGGCTTTGATTACCTGGCAAAGGTGATTGAAGGTGTACAATTCTCTGATGGAATCGAGGTGATTCCTGAAATCCGGATTGCCGCTTGATTTTTAACTCAAACACCACTTTTGACAATAACTCTTTTCATTAGGAATGTTAATTGATACTTTTTAGGCATATGGATTCAGAGAAAATTTATTTATTGGGAAAAAAAGCGTTGGCAATAAGAAAGCATGTTGTACAAATGGTAGCCCGCCATGGAAGGGGTTATGTACAGCAGGGGCTTGGAGCAGCTGATTTATTCACTGTACTTTTTTTTGATGAGCTCAGATTAAAGATTGAAGATCCCGATTGGCCTTATCGTGATAGATTGATATTATCGACCGCACACAACTCTGCAGTTTTCTATGCTGTCCTTGCGGAAAAGGGTCTCATACCGTTAGATAGTCTTGAATCTTACTGTGTAGATGGTTCTGATCTCGAAATCAACGTGTCAGAAAGGCTTGGTACAATGGTTGAGGCCACATGTGGTTCTCTGGGACAGGGCATGTCGGTTGCCATTGGAATGGGGATTTCAGCTCGCAGAAAAAAGATCAGTTCCAGGTTTTATGTGATACTCGGAGATGGAGAATTGCAAGAGGGACAGACATGGGAGGCGATCATGTCTGCAGCAACATGGAAGTTGTCAAATTTGTGCTTAGTTGTTGATTGTAATGGAATGCAGGTTGATGGTGATGTGGAAAAAGTGATGATGATGGAACCACTTGGGGAAAAATTTGAGGCCTTTGGTTGGAACGTTTTAACTGCAGAAGGTAACGATATAAATCATTTGTTGAGTTCTTTTAAAGAGGCAAAGAATTGTGAAAATCAACCATCTGTCATTTTAGCAAAAACCTTGGTTGGAAAGGGTGTTCCATTTCTTGAAGGACAACTGAGTCACAATTTGATTTTTCCTGCGGATGCGGCTAAAAGGGCGTTAGAGGCTTTAGAATGAGAAAAATAAACTTACACCTAGGAGATTTTACAGAAAAGAGCAATGTTAAATTAGTACCCAGATATTATGGTGAAGCTCTCTGCAGGCTTGCAGAAAGAAATGAGAAAATAGTTGCTCTATGTGCTGATTTAGCACCCCCTACTGAAACAGATCTTTTTAGAGACCGATACCCTGATCGTTTTTTTATGATGGGTATTGCTGAGGCGAATATGGTTGGGGTTGCATCAGGTATGGCCCGGATGGGGGATGTGCCTTTCGTTCATTCGTTCTGCGTTTTTTTAACCAGACGAGCTTATGATCAAGTTGCAATGCAGGTGGCCTATCCAAAATCAAATGTGAAATTAATTGGCTTTCTGCCTGGCTTGACTACCTTATTGGGGGTCTCTCACCAGGCTATTGACGACATAGCCCTGATGCGTGCGTTACCAAATATGTGCGTCATTGAACCATGTGGTCCTGAACAAATAGATTCTGCAGTCAATGCTGCAATGGATTACGATGGCCCGGTATATTTGCGTTTGAACCGAGCAGAAACTGAGCTATCCAGTGATACAAAAATAAAAAAACTGGATATTGGTAAGGTTGAAATAACCAGAAAAGGAGATGATTTGGTTATTTTTGCATGTGGAATAATGTTGAGAAAGGCTGAATCGGCGGCACAAATCCTTTCTGAAAGCGGTATAGAAACTACAGTTGTGAATGTTCATACTATCAAACCCATTGATGATCAAAAAATATGTGAACTTGTCAGTCATTGTGGTGCCACAATAACTGCAGAAAATCATTCCATTATTGGAGGCCTGGGGGATGCAGTCAGCAAGGCATTAAATGAAAAAAATATAAGTATTGCCGTGAATCGTGTTGGAATCAAAGATTCTTTTGCTGAAGGTGGTTCAACCCCCTATCTATTAAATAAATATGGGTTGGAAACTCAAGATATCGTCAATAAAGCACTAAAGGTATTGAAACAAAATATAAAAGTGAGTTATACTTAAATTAAAAAATGACATTCCTTGATCTAATCCAGAAATATCTGAGTCTTTTCAACAATTTCGTACAAAAAATTGCTTCATTCTTTGCGGGTACCCTTATTGGTGTGATGACATTGGTGATACTTTATATGGTGTCTTTCTGATGAGGCTTCATTTATTTCCGGTTGTAGGCTTGATGCTTCAGGAGGAGGATTTGTGACAGATGCGAGCACTTCAGGTAAATGATACAAACAAGTTCATCACAATAAACTCCAAGTTAATCTTTTAGAATCCTTAGGTTTTATAAGAATGAATATTCTGGAAACATTCAAATTGAATAATAGTACTGCAATCGTTACCGGAGCAGGCAGAGGTTTGGGAAGAGCCATGTCACATGGTTTAGCTGAAGCCGGAGCAGATGTTGTCGTTGTAGAACTGGATGAAGAAAACGGGAAAAAAGTTGTAGAAGAAATCAAATACATTGGCCAAAGATCAATTTTCATTAAAACCGATGTATCAGATTACAAAAGTGTTGAGAAGATGGTTGACAAGGTTTATGAAGAATTTGGCAGTATTGAAATTTTAATCAACAATGCAGGAGTTGTTTATAAACCACAAACACCCAGTGGGGACGCTAGTATCCCTACAGAGGAGGTGTATCCAGAAAATTGGGATTATGTAATTAAGGTTGATCTATGTTCTGTTTTTTATTGTTCTCAGCTTGTAGGAAGAGTCATGATCAATCAAAAAAAAGGTAAAATCATCAATGTTGCTTCAATGTCAGGATTTGTTGGGAATCTCGGAAGGCATAATAATGCTTACTGTGCGGCAAAAGGGGGTGTAGTTATGTTCACTCGTCAACTTGCTGGAGACTGGGCTAAATACGGTATTAATGTCAATGCTATCGGACCAGGGTATATGAAAACAGAAATGGGTTCAGGCCCCCTAGAAGATCCCAAAGTTAAAGATTTAATCCCTTTGATGACACCGATGGGTCGTCCGGGGGAACCGGATGAATTAAAGGGCTTAGCAGTATTTTTAGCATCGGATGCATCAAAATTTATTACTGGTCAAACTATTTTGATTGATGGTGGATACACAATTTGGTGATCTCTTAGTGAAGATCTTTTCATTAGAACTTCATCATAAATTAAAGAACTGATGGCTCAAAGAAGAATGAATTCAAGGGTAACAAATTGGCTTTAATCGATCGTATTTTTGGCTAATCCAATGAAATCGGTCCTGGCTGATCAATGATTTCATTTGACTTTCAGGCTATTTGATACTCCCCTCGGGTGAGGTCAATCGCTTCTCCAGTTTCGATGGAGCGATGGGCTGCCAGTCCCATCAGTACAGCCTTGAGGCCGTCTTTTAAACTTACCTCCACAGATTGTTTCCCCCCGGAGAACTTGGAAGAAGATTCCGTACTATCGTTACCAATGCCGCAGGGTATCCACTGGACAAGACCTACTACCAGACGGTGAAGGGCATGGTCACCCCGCTGGACATTCTGGAGGAAGGCGGCAACCTGATCATTGCGTCCGAATGCTCTGAGGGATTCGGTTCTGAAGGCTTCTAGAAAGCTCAACAGAATCTTGTAGAAAAAGGATCAGCAAAATTTTTAGAAGGTTTAAAACAAAAACAAATGGCCGTTAGCGGGGCTTGTATATCTTTATCCTCACTGGTAACTATTTGAGCAAGGCGCTCTTTCATTACTGCCAAGGGCATTTCTCCATCAATATAGAGAACTCCAGCTGCAGCTTCTGCTTTCCATGTGAGGAAATGACCACCGCTAGACACAGCATAGGCAATCATTAGGGCGGCCCATGTCTTGCCAAGACCTCGTGCGGCATAAATCATACATAGACCCTGTTCAGCTAGCCAAGGTGAAAGTATATTCTGCCTAGGTGGTGTTGGCCTTTTTAATAATTCCTCAAGTGAAAGGACAACAAGCTCTGAGCTGTCCTCTGTACCATCCTCAATGCCATGGAATTTTTCTGGAATATCTATTAAACCATCTATAAATTCAGGTAGCTGTGCGGCTCTCAGTGTGTCGTTAGCATCTTTTCCGGCTTGTCCTGGCATAACTGCTTTACATGAAAAGTTTTGTTTTCCCAAGGTGTAGGCCTGTTTTATGAGTATTTTGGAAAGCCGCCATGCTTCGGCCTGTCCGGTTTTGTCCGGTGTTGGATGGTTGTCCTTTTCTGGATGAGTTTCTCTGTCAAAGTCGTGGTCTGAAAGTATCAACACTACTCCAAAATTTTCCAAGAATTGAGATAAGTGTTTCAATCCACTTTTACTGGTTGCAACAAATAACCAAGAATCTATGTAGAGTGCCCTGATGCTCAAAGCGTTTTCTATTCCCTCAAGAATGAACGCCTTTTTTGATTCTCGTTTTTTGTTAATGGGTGGAATTGGAAAACAAACAGGGGTTTCTCCAGTTTTTCCTAAGTGCTTTTTATGTGTCTTGTGCCCGCTGGAATCAAACCAAATTCTTTGTATTCTTGGAACATCAATAGGGTTGCCGCTTAACGCAGTTTTCCAAGTTTCGAAAGAGTAATAAGGGTGGATAATTTGCTGCCCATTATAGTGATCCTCTCTGAAGAGATCTAAAATATCTGCAAAATTTTGTTCTGGAATACTGCAGCCTTTTGTGAAATAAAGTTTTACCGCTTCATCATTTCGTTTCGATTTCGTCCAAATTTCGTTTGGGGTGGGAATCTTCTTTTTTCCCTCAGGCAAAACATTATAATTTTTGGCGAGCTGATATAATCCGCCGCCTTTCCCTGTGTTGTGGTCATACCATTTACCTAATTCCAGGTTAATGGATAGTCCAGCGTTTTCTTTTTTCCAGTTTCTCAGATCGTTATCACTGCCGCTAAAATTGGTAAAGTCGGGATGCTTCTGAATAAATTGCCATAGTTCCAAGTTTGAATATCTCATCATTTACTTTCGGATGTACCAAGTCCTTGAGACTTTCAGGAATATCAGATATTCTGAAGTTTAATTCTTGGCAAAGTGTTCAAAGGCTGGTCTTACCGTTTGGGTGGTGGAGACTGGCCTTTGTGCGTTAATGCCTCAGTTAATTTTATGACTGGGTGTGTTGAAAGATGATCCGTTATTGCAGAGCCATTCAATTAATCGGATTTCATCTACAAGCCAACGAGAAGATCCAAAGCGTACAATGGCACCATTTTCCTGTAGAGCTTCTTTTCCGTGAAAAATAAGCCACCGCATATTTACGGGGCTGCGTCCACTTCGTTCAAATTGTGCTAGAGGTACAAGTTGTGTGGGGGTATTTTTCATGGCATAATCCTGATAGTGTTAATAGGGATTGATGGTGCTTTTTTGCACCACTGCCATAATTATAAATTATTGGAATCGGAGTTACTGCGGAGTCTCCGACCGACTCCGACTTTTTTGTAGTGCATCTCGAAACATACGTCCAAAGTCTTGGCGGGTTACTGTTTTGGTGGTAAGTGCACCATCTTCGAAATATTCAATGGCATGATCTAGTTTATTTGATGTTTGCTTCATCTTACGCCTTAGATAAACGTCTTTTTCTCCGAAATTGTGGAGCTTCAAATTTTCTGTTTTTGTATTTTTCTTGTCTGCTATATATTCACTAATCTCTGTATCTATGCCTTTGTCAAACTCGAATGTCTTAAAATGAAAAACTCTATGAACCATTATGCCATAAAAGCAAGATTGTACATCAATGCACTGAGATCTTCTATGAAAGAGCTACACTCTATGCGTGAAGCTCTTGCATAATAAATTTACACTCGGCAAATAATATGCCCGTAACATGAGTTAATAATTTTATGATAACAATAATTCTTTATTGTTATGGTAGTTAAACCCCCCACTTATTCTAGATTATTTTACACAAAATTTTGGTCTCTTAATTTCTGTTGGTCTTAGTGAATATATTTCTACCAAAAATGTTAGCCTTTTAATTTACTGATTTTAAATAACTTTTAAAATTAATTAATTTTTTACTTGACATGTATATTTTTTTACATGAGAATACGCCTATAAAAATGCAAATGCATCTTTTTTGATCATCTGTAGGGCCTCTTTTCATCAAGAGGAATTTTGTTCAACAAAAAAAAAAGAGGTAATTATGAATAAAATAAAAGCTATAGCTATTTTAATCTTTTTTATTTGTTCTTCGTCTTCCTTATTTGCAGCCAAGGAAGCACCAATGCTAGCTAAACTGGTTAAATCAGGTAAGTTACCGCCCCTAGAACAAAGATTACCAGAAAACCCACTAGTCGAAAAACCTGTCAGTGAAATAGGCAAATATGGGGGTAAATTGGTTCTTGGGACTGCTTTCTTTCTAGACGATGAGAGATACCCTGCCCGTCTTGATAGAAATGGATTTTTTCAATTTACCTATCCATTCCCCTCCAATGGCCCCATAAAGCCAAACCTAGCAGAATCTTGGAAGTGGAATGAGGCGGGAACAGAATTAACAATAAAACTAAGAAAAGGTATCAAATGGTCAGATGGTGTTCCATTTACTGTAGATGATGTTCTCTTTTTCATGGAAGATATAGTCGACAACAAAGATGTAGCCTATATTTGGTTCTATGAAGGCAGCTTCTATGAGGCCAGCGGAAATTTCCCATCACTTACCAAAATTGATGACTTTACACTGAAAATCAAATATGAAAGCAAAGCTTTTCTGTTTGAAAAAAAATACTCAAATGTTGTCTGGGCTGCACTCCCAAAACATCATTTCTCGCAGTGGCATCCGAAGTACAACTCCAGCTCAAGCTATGAGGTTTTGAACGATAAATTAAAAATTCTTGGCACCAATTCTGAAGGTGGCAGAGTTACTTTAAATGCCTGGGCTGTTGATGAATATGTTCCTGATGGAAAACTTCATATGACTAGAAATCCATATTATTGGAAGGTTGACCCAGATGGGAATCAGCTTCCTTATTTCGACGAGTTTGAAATTTTAATCGCAGGTGACCGGCCCTCCGTTGGATTAGGCAATATGCTCGGAGAATATGATCATGACCATATGTGGACAGGTTTCCCACACTATTCAATGTGGCTAGAAGAACAGGGAAAACCAGGAAGAGATTATTCAATTGGTTTCTCAAACGCTTCAGGAATGAGGATTAATTTTAACTTCGATTCTGAGGATCCAGAAGCTAGGACTATCAATAGAAACGTACACTTTCGGCGTGCACTTTCATTAGCTATAGACCGGAAAAACATTTCACGAGCTTTGGCCTTTGATCTTATGACACCCATCGGAGCTTCATGGGCAATGGATTCTCCCTACTTTGATAAAGGATCTGGATACCTTTACTCCGAGTATGATCCCAAAAGAGCCAGGAAGATTCTAGATGATGCCCACATTGTGGATAGAGATGGTGATGGAATCAGGGAACTACCCACCGGTGAGAAACTGGAAATGATTTGGGATATGTATGCTCATGATCTATATACCCCGATGTCGGAAATGATTGTTGCCACGGTTGGAGAAGTAGGAATAAAATTAATTCTTAATGAAGGTCATCAGACTCTTCACCGAAAAAATTACGATGCAGGCAATTATGAAATGTCCACTCATGATTTTACGGATTACAATGAACCTCTTCTTGCAATAGAGAAATGGATTCCCACAAAGCCGGGTTTGCCGCACTTCCATAAAGATGCCTATCAAAAAGGAGGATTTTCCCCAGAATATGATGAATTTTCTAAATTGCTGAGAATAGCCAGTACATCAACTATTGAAGAGGGAATAGAGCTCGGAAAAATAGCGGGTAAAATCATGGCTGAAAATGTATTTATGATACATGTAGGAGTCCGCAAACGTCCCTTTATTAATTCAAATAGGCTTGGAAACATGGTGTTGGAATCTACAAGAGTTCAAGAATATGGTAACTTTGATCCTCCATTTCGGTATATGCAGGTCTACGAGAAATATCCACCAAAAAGGCCAAATTAAAGATTTTTCTTAAATTGTCCAGGAAGAGGTAAAGTCAATTTATCCTGTGCCCCTTCCTGGATTTGGTTCCCCTACATCCATCCCAGGTTTCAAGGTTTTCATTCTGGATAGGCTACTTCTCAAGACGCAATAAACCGTAATGGGCCTATTCAGCTATATAGTTAAAAGAACCTTATTTTCCATCCCGGTAATCATAGTTATATCCATCTTATGTTTTGGTATCATTCAGTTACCTCCTGGTGATTATGCTGATGCGTATGCTGCTGTAGCTGCCTCTGCAGGGGGTAGCGTTTCTCAAGAATATATAGAGCAAATCAGAGAGCGTTATGGACTAGACCAACCTTTTTGGATTCAATACTGGAGATGGGTTAAAGGCTTTCCAGAAGGAGATTTCGGTATTGCGATGTCACTGCAAGGTACACCAGTCGCTGATCTTTTAAAAGAAAGACTTCCTATGACGCTCTTTCTCAATTTTAGCGCACTAATTTTTGCGTTGATGATAGCTCTACCAATAGGTATATTTTCAGCTACACATCAGTACAGTTTGCTGGACTACATATTAACCTTTATTGCATTTATAGGAATAGCTATCCCAGGATTTATACTCGCGGTATTTATTATTGGCATATCCATATTCTGGTTTGATTCCTCATACATCGGTCGTCTATATTCCAATGAATTTATTGGGAAGGCCTGGAATATGGATAAAATTATCGACTTTTTAAAGCATATTCCTGTGCCAATCATTGCCATTGGCGTTGCGCAAACCTCTAACACTATGCGTATTATGAGGGGAAATATGTTGGATGTTCTTCAACAACCCTTCATACAAACTGCAAGAGCCAAGGGACTTTCAGAGCCAGTGGTAAACTGGAAACATGCAGCAAGAATAGCAATCAATCCAATTATTAGTAGGATTGGAGTCTATCTTCCTGAGATTATTGCCACTGAAATGCTAGTTTCTATCGTTTTGAATTTAAACACTATTGGGCCCTTATTTTACGATTCGCTAATTTCACAGGATATGTATTTGGCTGGTACCATCTTATTGGTTATTTCAATTATCCTGGTCATCGGTAATTTGATTGCCGATGTTGCCCTTGCCCTGACAGATCCTCGTATTAGATTTGAGTTAATGTGAGAAATGTCATTGCAGTGTTCTTTAAAAGAAAAAAATCTCAAGAGAATGAAGAATATATAGCTCTGTCTGAAGGGCAGCTCATGTGGCGGCAGTTTTTAAAGCACAGAGTTGCGGTTATAGCATCAATCATTCTGATTTTCTTATACTCCGTCGTTATTTTTGCAGATTTTTTTGCACCTTATGGAATGCTAACGAGCCATAAATTTCATTTATATGCACCCCCACAAATTACAAAAATCCGGTTTGTTGACAGTGAAGATAAATTTCACCTCCGGCCATTTATGTATCGACAAGTCGCTGCAAGGGACCCAAAAACCCTAAGGTTTATATATAAAGATGATCTAAAGCAAAAAGATTTTATCCATTTTTTTGTCCGTGGTGAGCCATATACCATGTTAGGATTCATCAAAAGTGATATTCACCTTTTTGGTGTTGGAGAAGGAAAATTATTTTTACTGGGAACCGATATCATCGGGCGGGATTTGTTATCAAGAATCATTTTTGGCGGAAGAGTTTCGCTGTCAATTGGGATGATCGGAGTCATTATTTTGGTGATTATTGGGACAATTGTGGGAACAATTTCCGGATACTTTGGTGGGTGGATCGACAATATTCTTCAAAGGATCATCGAGATCATTAGAATCATTCCGCAAGTAGCTCTCTGGATGGCACTAGCAGCGATAATCCCTAAGGAATGGCCTTCTACATATGTCTATTTAGGAATCGTCATTATATTTGGAATGATCAGTTGGGCCGGCCTGGCAAGAGAGCTCAGAGGAAAAGTACTGGCCATTCGACGATCAGATTTTATTTATGCTGCGGAAATAACTGGTGCCAGCACGAGCAGAATTATTGCAAAACATATCATACCAAATGTCTTAAGTCATATCATCGTTATTGCCACTTTAAGTATCCCAATAATGATAATTGGTGAAGCTGCCCTCAGTTTTTTAGGCCTGGGGATAAAACCTCCCATGACAAGCTGGGGTCTGCTTTTAACACAGCTGAGAGAAGTGCAGACATTGAAGCATTATCCATGGCTGATCTGTCCTGCTGGATTTATTGTTGTCTCAGTGCTTTGTTTCAATTTTATCGGAGATGCTTTAAGAGATGTGAATGATCCTCATTCCAGATAAATTTCTGCTGCTTAAAGTTTTAATGCTCAACCCAAGATTCTAATTCTCAAAGGATGCCTCAATTGAAAGAAAATAATGTATTAGTAGATGTCAGAGACTTAGCGGTTTATTTCCATATTGAGCAAGGTATTGTTAAAGCTGTTGACGGAGTTAATTTTAAAATAGAAAAAGGGAAATCTCTTGGAGTTGTTGGTGAAAGTGGGTGTGGAAAAACCGTAACTGCTTTGTCTCTGTTGCTACTGCATCCACAACCAGAAGGTCAGATTGAAAAAGGAAATATTTTTTTCTACCCTGATGGCGAGAATAGAATTGATATAGCGAAACTGGGAATTCATAGCAAACAAATACGCAAAAGAAGAGGTAATGATATTGCTATGATATTTCAGGAACCTATGATGTCCCTGAATCCCGTGCACAGTATAGGTCAGCAAATCATGGAGTCGATACGGTTACATCAAAAAGTGAATAAAAGAAGAGCAAAAGAAATTGCGGTTGAAGCCCTCAGACGTGTGAGAATATCAGCTCCTGAGCAGAGAATGAACGAGTATCCTTTTCAATTAAGTGGAGGGATGAGACAGAGGGTCATGATCGCGATAGCACTTTCATGTAATCCCAAGCTGCTGATTGCAGATGAACCTACGACAGCACTGGATGTTACCATAGAGGCTGAAATACTGAATTTAATAAAGGACCTTCAAAGAGAGCTGGGAATGGCACTGATGATGATTACCCATGACCTCGGTGTTATCGGAGAAGTGACGGATGATGTCGTCGTCATGTATGTTGGTAAAATTGTGGAAAAAGCAAACACCAGGAAGCTGTTTGAAGAACCTCTTCATCCTTATACGAAAGCGTTATTTAAATCCCGACCTGAAATTAGAACGGAAGGAAGACTCTCTTCAATTAAAGGGTCTGTCCCCAATCCCTACCTGCTGCCGGAAGGATGCAGCTTTGAACCAAGATGCGAAGTTGCGATGGATATCTGCAAAAAGAAAGCCCCGGAGCTTTTTAATCTGGATGGGCATTATGTGAGTTGCTGGAAATATAATGAGAAGGAGGCGTTATAGAGACACGTAATGAAAATATATTGGTGGTCAAAGGTCTTAAAAAGTATTTTCCCAACCGCAAAGGTTTTTTTAATAAGATTGTGAATTATAATAAGGCCGTTAATGGCGTGGACTTTTTTATAAAAAAGGGAGAATCCGTTGGCTTAGTCGGAGAAAGTGGTTCTGGAAAGACGACTCTTGGTCGATGTATTGTAAGGCTTTATGAACCGACTGAAGGTAGCATTGAATTCAATATAAATGGTCAGATGATCGATCTGACTAAAGTATCGAAGAGGGAAATGAAAAGCATCAGAAAACATTTCCAAATGCTGTTTCAGGATGTGTATTCATCGCTGGATTCAAAAATGAAAGTTGCAGATATCGTGACCGAACCGATGGCAATACATAACGTTGGCAGTAAAAAAGAGAGAATAGACCGCGCAAAAGAGTTGATGGAAAAAGTCGGGTTATCGGCAGATGATATACGTAAATATCCTCATCAATTTAGTGGCGGTCAGAGACAGCGTATTGGAATTACCAGAGCACTCAGCATCAACCCCGATTTCATAATCTGTGACGAGCCTGTTTCGGCTTTAGATGTATCCGTTCAAGCTCAAATATTGAATCTGCTTTTGGATCTTCAGGATGAGTTTCAATTGTCTTACCTGTTTATTGCCCACGATTTAGGTGTTGTGAAATATATTAGCGATAGAATAATCGTTATGTATTTAGGAAAGATAGTAGAAATAGCATCTTCGGAAGATATTTATGAAAACCCCAGACACCCTTATACAGAAGCATTATTGGCCGCAATCTCAAAATTTAAAGCAGGCAGTTCAAGAGATATTCTGCTTAAAGGTAACATCCCAGACCCTTCAAATCCGCCTTCAGGTTGTGTTTTACAACCTCGTTGCGCTTATGTGAAAGATATATGTAAAGAAGTCACTCCTAAGCTAGAACCAATAATAGAAAAACCAAATGCTTTCGTAGCCTGTCACCTTCATAAAGAATTAAATCTAAATTGCTATTCCTAGGCATCCCAGAAAACATGAAACCTTTTACTTAGCTATGAAATAAAATAATAGATCAGCAGAAACCATTTTTACAATTCTAATCAAATTTTACAATTCTAATCAAACAACAGACATATGGATAAACGATTCGGAGCATTTCTCGCACCACACCACCCCATAGGAGAGCAACCTATGGTGTCAATTCAGAGTGATTTAAAATTAGTGCAGCAACTAGATGACCTAGGCTTTGATGAGTTCTGGTGTGGCGAACACCATTCAACCGGTTGGGAAACCATTGCATCTCCAGAACTATTCCTGGCGGCGGCTGCCGAACGGACGAATAGAATAATGCTTGGAACAGGTGTAGTTTCCCTACCGTACCACCATCCTTTTATGGTTGCTGAGCGAATCGTACAACTCGATTACCAGACAAGAGGCCGAGTGATATTTGGAACCGGTCCGGGTGCACTTCCATCCGATATCGAAATGTTAGGTATCGACCCAATGACTACCAGAGACAGGCAGGATGAAGGACTGGGAGTTATTCGAAGACTTTTCAAAGGCGAAAGGTTCAGCTACGAGTGTGAATGGTTCACTCTCAAAAACGCAAAGTTGCAGCTAATGCCACTTCAGAAAGACATAGAATTTGCTGTGGCTTCTATGTTCAGCCCTTCCGGCATGACGCTGGCTGGAAAATACGAAGCTGGTGTGCTTTCTTTAGGTTCAATGTCTTTAGCTGGTATGAGATCGTTGCCAAATCAGTGGAGTTTCGCGGAGGAATCGGCTGCCAAGCATGGAACAATAGTAGATAGAAAAAACTGGAGAATTTTAATCAGCTGGCACATTGCTGAAACGAGGCAAAAGGCACGCAAGGAGGCCCGTGACGGTCTTCTGCGGACGAACAACGAGTACACAGTGGGGACGCTACAGGGCGGGGATGGAGTCATCTACAAGACTCCTGACGAAGCGGTAGACGGCTATGCTTTCTCTGATGTTAGTTTAGCAGTAATTGGAACACCGGATGACCTGGTTGACCGGATCCGTCATTTGCAGGAGCTTACGGGTGGCTTTGGAACAGTAGTAGGTTTCGTTCATGATTGGGCGAATCGCGAAAACACGTCTCGTAGCTGGGACATGGTTGCACGTTACGTGATTCCTGAAGTCAATGGAATGTTAGAAGGTTATCGTGAGTCTCAAAAGTACGTCAACGAGAATCGAAGTGTGTGGGATAGAGCAGCAGAGGCCGTCAAAAGTAAAATCACTGAAAACCCAAATGCACGTGCTGCAGCAAAAGAAGACGAGGAGGCGGGCAGAGATTTTTTTGATTTTAACGAACAAAAGGAAGCTCAAAAATCAGGAACTAAGAGCTGAAAGTAACTTAGAAAAAATTATTATTATTTTAAATAAAGCTTTTACTCCAAAATTTATATAATTTTCATAATTAGAATGTTAAGAATTGATTTAACGAATAATGAAAAGATGAAATGCATAACCGACTTGTAGCAGGTGTTGACTGTTCAACTCAATCAACCAAAGTTATTGTTGTTGATGTCGACAATGGTGAAATAAAGGCAAGTGGCCAGGTTAAACATGATGTTTTTCGTTCTGGTCCAGCAAGCGAAACAGATCCTGAGAACTGGTGGAGTGCTTTGGCTGGTGCACTTTCCCAAACCGGTTGCTCTGAGCAGATTGAAGCAATCTCAATAGCCGCTCAACAACTTGGTATAGTAACCCTTGATAAATCACATAAGCCTCTGAGGCGAGCAATCCTGTGGGACGATACAAGATCAGCTAATATGGCTGAGCAACTGATAGAAGCATTGGGTGGCCCGGTCAATGTAACAGAACTAATTGGCACCCAGCCACTTGCAGGGTTTTCGGTGTGTTCGTGGGCATGGTTGCGAAGCGCAGAACCCAATATTGCTGAAAAGACTGCTTTCATACGTCTTCCACATGATTATTTGACCGAAAGATTGACCGGTAATGGTATCACAGACAGGGGCGATGCATCGGGAACAGGTTGGTGGTCCAGCCGCAAAAACAAATATGTACAAGAGGTATTAGATCATCCCCTCGTGGGGCTGAAGACATCGATGCTTCCCCAGGTTCTTCAGCCTAACGAGATAGCTGGTAAACTTAAAATCAATGCTGCGAACTGGACAGGGCTTCGAGTCGGTATTCCTGTTGCATGTGGAACAGGAGATAATGCGGCCGCCGCACTCGGTCTTGCAATCAAACCCGGAACACCTGTTATCAGTCTAGGAACCTCAGGCACCGCTTATATGCTCTCTCTCAAGGCACCAGCGGATGTATCGGGCCAGGTTTTCGCACACGCATCAGCTAGCGGAGAGCATTTGCCATTGACCTGCACTTTGAATGCAACGCTTGCGGTGGACAATATTGCTGGGATGCTTAGTCTTGATCGCGTTGCTGTGGCAGATCAGACAAGAGTTGTTGTTATGCCTTATCTGAGTGGAGAAAGATTACCGAATTATCCCGATGCTCGGGGAAGTGTAGTGGGCATAGATCACACTACGACACCTGGTGAGATATTGCTCGCAGCCTATGAAGGTGTTGCATATTCTTTGGTACAGTCAATCGAAGTTTTGCACGATCATTCTTCTGGCATTGATTCGGATGCCCCAATCATTCTGGTGGGGGGGGGTGCCAAAGGAAAAGTCTGGCAGAAAACTATCTCACGCCTTTCAGGACGCGAACTGGTAATCCCAAAATCTACCGAACTGGTTGCTTATGGTGCTGCGGCGCAGGCAGCCGGAATATTAAACAATGAAACTGCAGTAGATGTCGCCGCTCGATGGAATGTGTCCGATGGGCAGAGACTTGCTGCCTCTGCTGTCGATAGTGAAGCGATCGAGCGCAACCAATGCATACGCGAAGTTGCAAATGAACTAAACTCATGTAAATTTTTCAACATTCCACAAAGAAGGACATGAAAGAGTTCCTGAACAATATTCGTGAATTAACAGAAATAGAAAGCCCTTCAGGGCGTGAAGGGCCCGTCGCCAAAGTCATTCGCAAAAACTGGCAACAATACGGAGAAGTTTGCGAAGACAACCTAGGTAATCTAAGCATTACAATCGGTAGTGGAGAGCCACATATTGCATTTGTGGCCCATATGGATGAAGTCGGTTTTGTGATCAGGAAAATTGGTGAAGATGGCTTCATCAGTCTCAATAAACTCGGTGGAATTCCAGAAAGAGTGCTTGCAGGGCAGAAGCTTTTGGTTATCGGACGTAAAGGACTCGTGTCAGGAGTATTTACCACTTGGCCGCATCACCTCACACCTGAAAGCGAAAAATACAAGGTTCGGCCAATCAGCGAATGTTGGTTAGATGTGGGTGCGCGTAACAGCCAAGAGGTTGAAAGACTCGGGCTTAGGGTCGGTGATTTCGGGGTTTATGCGCGCAGTTGGCACGTTGAGGGCGACACTATATTCGCAAACTCCCTTGATAACAGAGCAGGTCTGGCATCCATTACACAAATGCTTCAACGTATTGATGGGAAGACTAACTGCAGGCTATCCGCAATTGCCAGCGTCCAGGAAGAGTTCAGCATCCGTGCTCTTGTACCGACTGTCCGTGAGTTGAATCCAGACGCACTAGTTGTTGTTGATATCAGCCCTGCCACTGACAACCCAGAAATGAAGGGACATAGTGATATCAGCCTAGGTGGTGGCCCAATTCTGCACCTTCACACCTTTCACGGTCGAGGAACACTGGGAGGCGTTCTTCCACCTGTCTGGCTTGTAGAATTGATTGAAAAAAGCGCAGAGGTAGCCGGTGCCCCTCTCCAGCGTGCTAGCGTTGTCGGTGTTATTACTGATGGAGCGTTCGCCCAACATCTCAATCGTGGGATTCCCACAATTGAGATCGGATTTCCCGTTCGTTATACACATTGTCCGGTTGAGGTATGCTCGATTAGGGACTTGCAGTGGCTCGTCGACCTTCTCGAAGAAACAGGAAAAGGCTTCAATGAATCATACTCCAAAACTTGCATCCATTGACACTGATACTGAGCCTGTCAATGAATCTTAATAATTCCATCAAGAAAAACTTGTCTTGGATAGAAGAATGTCAGCGGATTAGTTCCGGTATCCGTCGGCGTGTACTCGAACATACTATAACCCATGGCGGTTATCTAAGCCAAGCCTGCTCTTCAGCTGAAATATTTAGCCTGCTTTATTGTCAAATAATGAGGCTTGGACGTAGCGAAGGGCCATCTATCCCCCTCCCTTTTATTGGCTCACCTTCCAAAACTAATCAAAAACCTACCAGTGGAATGATATACAACGGCCGGCGAGATCCCAATTTAGATCGTTTTTTCCTTTCACCAACGCATTACGCTCTGACACTCTATGCAACGCTCATCGAAACTGGCAGGCTTGATGAATCATCTCTGGATCAATTTAATGTTGATGGTAGTACTTTAGAAATGATCGGTTCAGAGCATTCTCCAGGACATGAAACCAATGGTGGTTCCTTTGGACAAACGATCTCTCAGGCTGCAGGAGTGGCTTGGGCAAGGCGAGCCAAAGGTGACACCGGCAAGGTGTGGGTATTCCTCTCAGACGGGGAATGCCAAGAAGGCCAAACCTGGGAGGCCATCATGTCCATGGCATTTCACAAAATCAATAATATCAAAATAGTGGTGGATGTCAATGGACAGCAGGTTGATGGCAGAACGGCTGATGTAATGAATTTAGAGCCATTGTTTGACAAGTTCTCTTCATTTGGAGCATGTACAAAACAAGTAGACGGACATAGCCTTCCAGCATTGCGTAAAGCTCTTGAAACATCACACGATGATAGACCGCTTGTTGTGCTTGCTCACACCTTACCCTATAAAGGCGTGGAGATACTCAAGGAGCGTTACCCCCATCTTCACTATGTGCGATTTAAAGATGAACATGAGAGAGATAGCTACAAGCAACAGTTGACACGATTGGAATCATAGAGATTAAAAGATGGAACTTATCAAACGTGTCCACGCCAATAATATAGTCAAATGGGGTAAAACTCACAGTGATGTTATTGTTCTTTCAGGCGATCTTACAAGTTCCTGTGAGGTAGATGGATTTCGTGACGCTTTTCCAGATCGTTTTTTGTCAATGGGATTGATGGAGCAAAATATGATGGGTTTTGCAGCTGGGTTGGCCCGAGAAGGTTTGACACCGATGGTTCATACTTTCGCTGTTTTTATGTATAGACGTTCACTTGATCAAATCGAGATGTCTATTGCCTATCCAAATCTCCCGGTGAAGATTTTCGGTTTTTTGCCCGGTGTGACAACACCTGGCGGAGCCAGCCATCAGGCAATCAACGATATCGCTGTTATGCGTTCTTTGCCCAACATGACAGTCATTGAGACCGCCGATGCAACAGATGTAGAAAGTGTGCTTGAATTATCAAACGCAGTTGATGGTCCTGTCTACATCCGAATGGTACGAGGTGAGATACCACGACTCTTTCCCGCTAAGAACCAAACAATCTTAGGCAAAGCGCGCATCTTGTCACTTGGGTCTGATATCACACTATTAACAAGCGGCATCTGCACAGAGGAAAGTCTGCGTGTAACTGATATTCTCAAGGATCGTGGTATTGGTGTTCAACATCTTCATGTTACAACCCTTAAACCTTTCGATGATCATAGAGTTAGCGAGGCTTTGGCTAAGGCAAGGTATGGAATTATAACGATGGAAAATCATATCTCAATAGGCGGACTAGGTTCCTGCGTCGCTGAGATGATTGCAAAGTTTGGTATCGCTACGAAACTTATAAAAGTTGCTATTAATGACACTTATCTTCAGGGCGCCAGCCGTACTTTTTTAATGGAACGTTACGGTATTGATGTTAAATCACTTTTATGTGCTGTAGAATCTCTTGTTGGTGAAAAAATTTATATTTCAGATGCAGATCTGTCTACATCCAGACTGGATAATTTTTTTAATGAGAAACAGCAGGAAGCATTATAAAGATGCAATAAGACCATTATTTTAAGACAGAAACCTTACTGGCGCGAATTGGTTGACGGTTTACGATTTGCAGTTTTGGCACTGTAAAAGTAGGCTATTTATTTAAACCCTTCATCTTTAAAACTCGGCAGCAGCCATGAATCATTGAGCAAAATTTCTTCCACAGTAACTATCGGTCTAGTTGCTAATCCGTTTTCGGCACGGGACATTCGCCGTGTGATATCCAATGCCGCTGGTTTGCAGGTTTCGGATCGTGCGAATATTGTGATGAGAGTGTTGTCAGCAATAAGTGCTTGTGGCGTGAAGCGGGTTCTGATGATGCCAGAAAACGGAGGAATCCGTAGTTTTCTCAAGCGAGACTTGCAACGTAAACAACAACTGGGAGATAATTGCTTTGCTGAACTTGAAATGACAAACACTCCAATTAATGGAACGGTTGAGGACACCTTTGCAGCAACAAAAGCCATGGTCGATTCCGGAGTCAAAATCATTGTCGTACTTGGAGGTGACGGCACTCATCGAGCTGTCGCTAAAGTCTGTGGGCAAGTGCCGATTGCCGGAATTTCTACAGGCACCAACAACGCTTTTCCTGAACATCGTGAGCCGACAATTACTGGACTGGCTGTAGGATTGGCTGCCACAGGACGCATTCCTGAAAGTGTTGCGTTTACGTTGAACAAATTGTTGTGCGTTAAGATCAATGATGGAGAACGCAGCGACATTGCCTTGGTGGACGTTGTGGTTTCGACGGAACGCTATATTGGGGCGCGTGCGCTTTGGCGTACAAACAATTTGCGTGAAATCTTTGTGACCTTCGCTGATCCGGAAGTAATTGGAATGTCGGCGATTGCCGGTCTGCTGGAACCGGTTTCTCGAAATGATTTTGGAGGTTTACATGTGTTGCTGGATGATCCTGAAGTGACAGAAAATCTTTTGCAAGTTCCCATTGCTCCAGGGCTCATTAATACTGTTGGAGTGCAGTCTTGGCAACAACTTGAACCAGGAATACCCTTTACATTAAGGCAATCCTCAGGCATTATAGCCTTGGACGGAGAGCGTGAAATTGAATTTGGCCCTGAAGATACTGTGCAGGTCACACTGTATGAAAAGGCCTTCCGGACTGTGAATGTAGGTGCTTGTATGCGCCACACTGGGCAGCATCGACTATTGGTCGGGGCACCCCTTGAATTGTTAGTAACCTAAATCATGGAGATATCATGAGTGATAACCCGTTCCCTTTGAGCAGAGATGAACTCCTGAATATTTATCAAACCATGCGCACAATCCGAGAATTTGAGGAGCGGGTACATGTTGAATTTTCTCGTGGAGATATCCCAGGATTCGTCCACCTATATGCTGGAGAAGAAGCCTCTGCTACAGGTATTATGGCTCACTTGCGTGAGGATGACCGTATCGCCAGCACACACAGGGGACACGGCCACTGTATCGCAAAAGGCGTAGACGTAAAAGGTATGATGGCCGAAATTTTTGGAAAGAAAACTGGAGTATGCGGAGGAAAAGGAGGTTCGATGCACATTGCCGATTTGGATAAAGGCATGATGGGCGCAAACGGAATTCTTGGCGCAGGCGCACCTTTAGTCTGTGGAGCCGCATTAGCTGCTAAATACCGAGATAAAGGCGATGTTGCTATCAGTTTCGTTGGTGACGGAGCCTCAAATCAAGGGACTTTTTTGGAAAGCCTGAATCTTGCGTCCATCTGGAATTTGCCGGCAGTATTTGTCGTTGAAAACAATGGTTATGCCGAGGCTACTTCGGTGGATTGGGCAGTGGCTTGCGACAGTTATGTGGATCGTGCTTCCGGATTTGGAATGCCGGGGGTCACAGTGGACGGCACTGATTTTTTTGCCGTTTATGAAGCCGCAGGAGAAATCATTAGACGCGCCAGAGAAGGCGGTGGTCCGTCATTATTGGAATGCAAAATGATCCGCTTTTTCGGGCATTTTGAAGGCGACATGCAAACTTACCGGGCAGAGGGCGAAGTGGATGATATTCGCGCTAAACGCGATTGTCTCAAGTCTTTCAGTAAAACAGTTACTGCTGCCGGAGTCCTGTCTCAAGAGGATTTAGAGGCATGTGATACAGATGTTTTGAGCCTCATCGAAGAGGCAGTTTCTTCAGCAATAGCGGCAGAAATGCCGATCGAAGCTGATTTACTTACTGATGTTTATGTAAACTATTAAGGATCCGATTTAACGCGGACTACCATAAAACGAAGAGGAACAATGGCAAGAACTATTTCATTCAAAGAAGCAATTAACGAAGCCCTTGATCAGGAAATGACACGCGATCCGTCAGTTATAGTAATGGGGGAGGATAGCATCGGTGGCACCGGAAGTCCCGGAGAAGACGATGCTTGGGGGGGACCTATGGGTGTCACTAAAGGGCTCTACGGAAAACATGGAAATCAGATCATGGATACGCCACTGTCTGAATCAGCGTATATCGGGGCCGCAATCGGGGCAGCTGCCTGCGGAATGAGACCGGTGGCAGAGTTGATGTTTATTGACTTCATGGGAGTCTGTTTTGATCAAATATATAATCAAGCAGCAAAATTCAAGTATATGTTCGGCGGCAAAGCAGAAACTCCGGTCGTAATCCGAACTATGGTTGGTGCAGGGATTAATGCAGCGTCTCAGCATTCACAGATGTTAACCTCAATATTTACCCACATTCCCGGACTCAAGGTAGTATGTCCGTCCAATCCGTATGATGCGAAGGGTCTCCTAATCCAGTCAATCAGGGATAATGATCCGGTTATTTTTTGTGAGCATAAATCTCTTTATGGTGTTGAAGGTGAGGTTTCGGAGGAGTCTTATGTAATTCCATTTGCCGAAGCAAACGTGATGCGTGATGGCGAGGATGTTACCATTGTGGCTTACGGCATGATGGTCGGAAAAGCAATGGATGCAGCTAAAACATTGGCAAAAGAAGGTGTAGAATGTGATGTAATTGATCTACGTACATTATCGCCAATAGACATGGAGACAGTACTCGAAAGTGTTGAAAACACAGGCCGTTTAGTAGTCGTTGACGAAGCGAATCCGCGGTGCAACATTGCTACAGATGTTTCGGCACAAGTTGCTCAACAGGCTTTCAAGTCACTCAAGGCACAAATTGAGATGGTAACGGCACCCCATACACCGGTTCCATTTGCATCAACTCTGGAAGATATTTATATCCCCAGCAACGACAGTGTTGCTATAGCGGTTCGCAAAACACTTTAATAGGAGAAGTTATGGAAAAAAACATCATTCCCATTCTCATGCCAAAATGGGGTCTGACAATGGAGGAGGGGCAAGTCAATGAGTGGCTTGTTAAAGAAGGCGAGGAAATATCGGTGGGTGATGAGATTATCGAAGTTGAAACAGATAAAATTACCGGTGCAGTTGAGGCGGTGGATGCAGGTGTTTTGAGGCGCTGCATTGCAGAAAATGAAAACATCTACCCAGTCAAATCTTTGCTCGGCGTATTGGCAGATTCATCGGTCTTGGATACCGACATCGAGACTTTTATTGAAGCTTACGAAATTCCTTATTCCGGAGAAGAAGACGCTGAAGGAAGTGGTCCGCAATACTTATACACGGAAGTTGACGGACTTCGTACGCGTTATGCTGATCGTGGCTCCGATGATTCGGTTGTGTTGCTACTGCATGGTTTTGGCGGAGATTTGGACAATTGGCTTTTCAATCTTGACGCACTTGCGGACAAACACCGGGTACTGGCTTTGGATCTTCCGGGACATGGAGAATCCGGGAAAACTATTCCGGAACCTTCAATTTCCGGATTAGCAAAGTTTGTCGGCAAATTTTTGGAGGCTGTCGGTGTGCCGTCGGCACATATAGTCGGACACTCGATGGGTGGGGCTATCGCGATGCAAATGGTAACGGAACATCCGGAAAGTGTGGATTCGCTTGGACTCATTTGTAGTTCAGGGTTAGGACCGGAAATCAATTGTGATTACCTGCAGGGATTTATCGATGCACAATCACGCCGGGAACTCAAACCGGTGCTTCAGCAATTATTTGCAGATGAGTCGTTGGTCAACCGACAACTCGTGGATGACGTACTAAAATACAAACGTCTGGATGGAGTGGATGACGTACTGCGGACTCTATCGGCAATGCTGCTCTCTGCCACACAAACCATACTTAGCGATAAGGTGGTTGCTTCCGGAAAACCGACACTGGTTATTTGGGGTGAACAAGACCGAATCATTCCCGTCGCTCATGCCCGAAACTTTTCTACTTCCGCCGGATCTTCCGTTGAAGTTGAGATCTTTGACTCCGCCGGTCACTTAGTACAAATGGAAAGAGCTAATGATGTCAATCGGCGTTTGTTGGAATTTTTAGGCTAAGCAGTATTCCCTGAGCCGATATTCAAAGATTCGTTTGAAAGCCAGCATCCCGGGGTCATCGAGTCCGATGGACTTTTCTCCAAAAATCCTTGCTCGTCCAATTTGACTCTGGCGATTCCGGAATTGATCCATGGTATCATTAATGGCTTTGTTGATACTGTTAAGCAAGCCCTGCCCCTCGGCTTGATTTTTGGGTGCATCCCGGACTGCGGTGAGCACATCAAGGACAGTTTTGTCTCCAAGACTGGCCTTCCCCCGCTTTTGCATTGCCTCAAGTGCTATATCAAACAGTCCGGAGACCTCTTCCAACTCAATTCCAGTTTGTCCTTTCTTTACTTTTGCTATGGCCATCATCCCTGTAGGGTGGATCAGTATTAAAAACGGGTATTCTCGGAAACTGTGTGTTTGCAAGGTTTTCTAAGAATATCAAACATTTAAACTTCGCAGGGTGTCAGTCTGAAATTCCTTTCAACTTCTCTCAACTCCTCTCGATTCCTTTTGAATCGGAAGTTTTGCTACCAATCTGCTACCAAATATTCGACGATGTTCTGGGTTGGTTGTCAAGGTGTATTTTACAAGAAACGGGTATTTTAGTTAGGGTATCTGACTGGTGCGACGTCTGGAGGTTGTCTGACTGTGAAGAATTAGTGGGGGCATATAGGCATAAATGAGTCTATAACTACTTTCTGTATCAAAGTGGGAGGCCAGTGCGCTCCCCCGGGGGGTCTGTATGCAGAGCCTACCCCCCCACCCCTCTTTACTCAAGTTCATCCATCTCCTGCATGCCAATCAATCCTTTATATAGGACCTCATCTGTGACCTGACTAACAGTCATTCCGGTACTCTTTGACATGGCCACAAGGGTGCACTTGAGGTCAGGGCAGGGCTGATAGACGCCTATATGGACACCTAATAAATTGCCTAGTGCCGGTTCAGGCTAGTTGATCGTTACGAAATAGTCAATGTTGTGTCAGGCTGCTTTATTGTAGGATTTTCGTTTCCGCTTTTTGATGGTGGGTATCATATTATTTTTCCAATTCATGTTTCATCCATTGTTTCTTCGCATAAGACTGAAACTTTGAGCTGTCGGCCCAATAGTTGGTTGTGTCGCAAGAAATAAA
>Ga0315339_1001062_pt1 | contig 26813 bp, 22 predicted proteins | sample ASW17metaG_FD_204514 | JGI IMG/M metagenome (GOLD analysis project Ga0315339, IMG submission 204514) | Ammonia-oxidizing marine archaeal communities from Pacific Ocean, United States - ASW #17 | ecosystem: Environmental > Aquatic > Marine > Oceanic | place: USA: California | collected 2016-12-05 | reverse complement strand
GAAAGCATGAGTGAAGAAGGGCGGCAACGCTACGAGCAAAGCACGGCGATGTTGCGGGCGCACGGCTGGATGACCATTCCGGTGGGGACCTTTACCTCGTTGGTCATCGTCGGGGGGGTGCTGATGGCCATGGCGCGCTCCTTGTTTCTGGTCGAGGTCAACTATCGACAGATGTTGGTGGTCAAGGCCTATGCTGCATCGGTGGTTGCTGTTGAGTGGGTTTTGCAGGCGGCGTTGATATGGTCGACGGACGATCCCGGTGTGAGGTTGGGGTTCGGCGCGTTGCTTTCGGATGGTGTGGCAGCTAGTTTTGTCGGTCGGGTGTTGTCGGCGGTCAATCCCTTCGATCTGTGGCAGATTGGCATTATGGGGGTTGGGTTGAGTACCATGGTGGATGTGCCCAAGGAGAAGGCTATTATGGCGATTGTGCTATTGTGGATGTTTTGGTTGGTCGGTGGAGTCGGTGTTGAAACGATTAGCCGAAATTTGCAGCCACCGCCGCAGGGATAAATTTCAAACATATAGATCAATACTTGAGCGCGTCCGGGGGATATACTCTGGGAGCGTTTTTAGTTTGCCCAATCGTTGACAATCGGAGTGCATCTTTTATGGATTTTCTTGCAATGGCTCTGCTCGCCTTACAGGTCTCCGCCGCAGTGGCGGAAGGCCCCGTTGTGCCAATCGGCGTGGTCCCCGAGACGATGTTGCGTTTGGAACAATTCAGCTTGTAAAACTTCCCCGACGTTAAACCCGAAATCCGCGGCTTGTTCAATGGACGGCCTGTGGCGAGCCCGATCGCGTGGATATAGTTAAGCTGGAGGGCTTGAATATCTTCTCCGAGGTCAGCGGCATCAGCGTTCCGCTCAAGAAAGTGGCAGATATCGAGGTGGTTTGGCAACCGGCTAATATTTTGCGCCGTGACTGGCTAAAGAGGGTGACGGTGATTTAAGGACTACAAGGCTGAATGAGCAAGTGTAAAAGTGTTAATGTGTCGTTGCATTTTTCTCTATACAAGGTTAATTCCAGTTGGCATTGTTCGGAACTGTTTTATAATCAAACCGTGAAGTGTATATTCTCCAGAAAGCTATATTCCGGATAGTTCCGCTCAATCAGGGAAGCGCCTATGCACGACAATAAATACCCGCTGCCGCGTTTTTCGGTCAACCGGCCGGTGACCGTAGTCATGTCGCTGGTCTCGCTGTTGGTGGTCGGTTACATCGCCTACACGCGTATTCCGCTGACGCTCCTGCCCGAGGGCTTGAACTGGCCGCAACTCTTCGTCTGGGTCTCCTATCCCAACGCCGGTGCGGTCGAGGTCGAGCAGAAAGTTGTGCACCACCTCGAAGAAGCCATCGCCCAGGTCAATCGGGTCAAGACCATCTACGCCAATGCTTCGAGCAATAGTTGCTTTCTCCGCGTCGAGTTTCAGCGGGGCACCGACGTGCAGTTGGCCTTTGCCGAGATGAAGGACCGCTTGGATCGGGTCATGCCAGACCTACCCGATGAGATCGAACAGATAGGGGTCCGACGCTGGAACCAGAACGATGTGCCGATTATACAGGGCGCTTTTGTTTTCGCTGGGGATCAGGTAGACGCGCCCTTACTTATCGAAAACTACCTCGATCCGGCACTTAGTCGTGTCACCGGGGTGGGCAATGTGCAGTTGTGGGGTTTGCAGAGCAAGGAAGTACTGGTCGAGTTGGATCAGGGCAAGGTGCGTGGCCATGGGGTCAATGTCTCTGAGACGGTCTCCAGCCTGCGTGACCAGAATTTGACGATGCCCGGCGGTTGGGTAATCGAGGGCGACAAGAAGATCTATGTGCGCTCGGTAGGGCGCTATCAGGATCTCGCGGAGATTGCGGGCACGGTCGTCGATCCTGAGCGCCGGTTGCAGTTGGATGATATCGGCGAGGTCGCCTACAAACGGCCGAAAAAAGACGAGATCAACCGCATCGACCGCAGCGAGTCGCAGGGTTTCTCCGTGATCAAGGCCTCCGGTGCCAATGTCGTTGAGGTCTCGCGCGGCGTGCAGCACGCGATGGAGAAACTGAAGGCCCACCCCAAACTCGAAGGGCTCGATTTTAGCGTTTTCTGGGATCAGGGCGAACAAGTAGTAAAATCGGTCTATAATTTGCAGAATTCGGGCATGTGGGGCGGGCTTTTCGCGGCGATCGTACTCTTTTTCTTTTTGCGTGCGGTGCGTATCACGATGATCATCACTCTGGCGATCCCCCTGTCGATCCTCGTCACTATTACCGTACTCTATTTCATAGGCTGGTCGCTGAATATGGCGACCATGATGGGGCTGATGCTGAGTCTTGGACTAGTGGTCGACAATGCGATCGTCATCGTCGAAAACATCTACCACAAACGCCAGCAGGGTATCGATCCGCGCACGGCTTCCATTGAAGGGGCGGGAGAGGTCGGGTTGGCGGTGACGATGGCAACCTTGACGACGGTAGTGGTCTTTTTGCCGTTGATTCTGATGGGGGATGTGGAGGAGCTTTCGTTTTGGATGCTGCGTCTCGGTTTGCCGGTGATCGTCGGTCTTGTGGCTTCGTTGGCGATCGCCTTGCTCTTTATTCCCCTAGCGACATTGAAGCTGGCGACGGGTGAGCAGAAGGGGGAGCCGAGGCTGATCGTCTGGTGCCGAAAATACTATGTGCGCTCGCTGGCTTGGGTGCTGCGTAACCGTCTCGACGCCTTTGTCGTCGCATTATTGCTATTAGCCAGTATCCAGATCCCGATGGACGGTATGATGCGGACGGACAAGCAGGAGCGGGACGAGTCGCAGTTGGTATTTTCTTTTGAGATGCCCTCAGGGCAATCGCTACAAGAGGCCGAAGAATATATGCTCGCGGTCGAAGATACGTTGATGGCGCAAAAGGCTACGTATAATGTGGAGTGGGTGCGGACCTCATTCAGTCGTGAGCAAGGACAGGTGATGCTTTTTTTCGCTGAAGAGGAGGAGCTAGAATGGTATCAGGTCGCTTGGCATGACCTTAGCATGTCGATGGGGTGGCGGGAGCAAAGGTATCTCGGGTATAAGGAGGTCGAGCAGGATATTCGCCGGCGGCTCGAGATTCCACCGGGTGTCAGTTTGCAGGTCAACCGGGAAAACGCTGAGCAGGATGCTCGGGTTAATGTGACCTTATATGGCGAAGATACTCGGGTACTGATCGGTTTAGCTGAAGAAGTTGAGCGGCGGATGCAAAGCATCCCCGGCCTGCTGTCAGTTAATACCGATATGGATCGCGGGGGCACCGAGTTGCAGGTGCGGCTCGACCGGGAGCAGGCACAGCGTTACGAGGTCAATCCCTGGGAGATATCGAGCACGATTTCCTACGCGTTGCGCGGCACCAATGTCAACAAGTTTCATACCGACGACGGTCGCGAGGTCGATATCCGCGTGCAATTCGAAAGCTACGCCGACCAGAATTTGCAGGACCTGCGGAATATGACCTTCAGTACCGCCGGAGAACACGAAGTGCCGCTCGAATCGTTGGCGGATATCTATGTCGAGCGCACGCTCGGTGGGATAAAGCGTGAAAACCGTCGGACGATGCTCACCGTCAGCGCCCGCGCGAGCAAGGATTCGGCGCAGGAACTCTTTGCTCAGGTCGATCGAGCGATGCAGGGTTTCGAGATGCCGCGCGGCTACAATTGGGACAAGGGCGATCGTTTCGTGCGGCTGGAAGAGCAGAATGAATCGATGACATTTGCGGTCATGATGTCGGTGATCTTTGTCTTCCTGCTGATGGGTATGCTCTTCGAGTCGTTCGTCTTGCCGCTGTCGGTGGTCGTATCGATTCCGTTTTCGTTTCTCGGGGTTTACTGGGTCCTTTATCTGACCGACACGCCCTTTGAGGTCATGTCGATGATTGGTTCGATCATTCTTATCGGCGTTGTGGTCAACAATGCAATCGTGTTGGTCGATCTGGCGAATCGGTTGCGGGCCGGTGGTAAATCGCGTTTTGATGCGCTGCTCGAAGCCGGACAGCACCGCTTCCGGCCCATTCTGATGACGACTTTTACCACAGCTTTTGGTTTATTGCCGATGGCAGTGGGCAATTCAAAGATGATCGGCCTAGCCTATGCGCCCTTGGGGCGGACAATGATGGGAGGGCTGTTGGCGTCGATGGTGCTGACGCTGATGCTGGTGCCGCTGTTTTATACTTTCTTCGACGATTTTCGCGAAGTAACACAGCGAATTATGGCATCGGCCTTTGGCCGCAGACGCAAATAAATCGGGCGCGCTACTTGCATTCCACGCCATAATAGTTTTCGGTTAGAAAGATAACCGTCCAGGAACTATGTCTTATCCTTTGCGCGACACGTTATAATTTATATAATATCCGGTATGATATCGCAGAGATCAATAAAGCCTATTCCGATCTACAGAATGTCCAACAGGAAATCCTCAAGGCTTTCACCTGAGCCGTCGGTTACTTCCGCGGTAGATTGTTTCTCCGACCTGCCTTCTATCCTCGAAAACGCCCCGAATTTTGTCTGTACTTTCGACGCCAAGAGTGATTTTATTAGCAGGAATAGCGCCGCACGGCCACTATTGGGTCATATCCACGAGGAAATACTAGGCCAACCCGCCTTCGATTATATTCACGCTGACGACTATCAACCGGTTCACGAGACTATCGCCGAGTCGGTCTGCGACCGCGTTCAAGAGTTTGGTCCATCGTCGTAAGGATGTCTCACAAGAACGGCCAATTGTGCTACTTTAAGTTGTGTAACCACATTCAGTCTGAAGAGATGGGAAGAGGATAGTTGATCGAAGAGTTATTGTTGTTAATCCGGGACGATAATAAACATGGTTAAGACGGCGACGCGGGCGGTATTGGTGGGTTGTGGTGGGATGAGCCAGGCTTGGCTCAATGCCGCGAGCGAGCACCAGGACGTGGAAGTGGTGGGTTTGGTCGATGTCGACAAACGCAACGCGCGCTGGCGTGCCGAGGAGTTCCGCTTGGAAAACGCACTTATTGGCGATAATTTAAAAGCGGTGTTGCGCGAGATGGAGCCGGACGTGGTGTTTGACGTGACGATCCCCGAGGCGCATACCGAGGTCGCCACCACCGCACTCAAACATGGTTGCCACGTGCTCGGCGAGAAGCCGCTATCCGATTCGATGGCCAAAGCGCGACGGGCTTTGAACGCTGCGGAAAAGGCCGGCAAGATCTACGCAGTGATCCAAAATCGCCGTTACAACCCGGCCATCCGCCGGATGAGCAGGTTGTTACAGAAAGGCGCCATCGGCGAGATCACTACGGTCAATTGCGACTTTTACATTGGCGCGCACTTTGGCGGTTTCCGCGACCATATGCAGCACGTATTGTTGTTAGATATGGCAATCCATACATTCGACCAGGCCCGTATGCTAACCGGAGCTGACCCAGTCTCGGTCTACGCTCGCGAGTGGAATCCCAAAGGCTCATGGTATGAGCACGACGCCTCGGCGATCTGCGTTTTTGAGATGACCAACGCGATTGTTTTTACTTATCGTGGAAGTTGGTGTGCCGAGGGCTTGAGCACAAGTTGGGAGAGCGATTGGCGCATCGTTGGCACTAGAGGCACGGCGAAATGGGATGGTGGTGAGGATATTCGCGCCGCCAGCGTCAAGAAAAATGGCGGTTTTATGTCGGAGATGCGAGCGTTGAAGGTGCCGGCGCTGGTCAAAAAGGATAGAGTTGGTGGGCATGCCGGGCTGATCGACGAGTTTATTCATTGTGTGCGCAAAGGTGGGACACCAGAGACGGTCTGCACCGATAATATCAAAAGCCTGGCGATGGTTTTTGGTGCGATCGAAAGTTCGAACAAGGGGCGGGCAGTAGCGATTGAGTGTTGAGGTGCAATACATCGACCCACTCCTACTGTGGCATGAGGAGACCACGCTTCATCGGGAAGCGTGATTTTCGTCCCCGGCAAGGTTGTCCCGGCGGGACAGGTTTATCCACGGGATCGTGGGGAGATAGGCGGTCGATTGGCGGTGCGAGTAAGGGCCAGGCGCTGTCGGTTGTGTCTCCCGACGCACAGGGTGAGATGCACTTGCTATACTCGGTCAGCTCAGACGTTTCATTACCCCAAGCATCGTTGAAACAATTCGTCGAGCGAACCCCGGTCTTCAATACGGTCGTTCTTGAGCGCGATCTACGAGCATTCGCTGTTGAGGATACGGAAGTGGCCGAGCACAGTTTTTCGGCGTTGGCGACTTTGAGTAAGGTTGTTGTTATGGGGATCTGGAACATTGCCACCAATATATTTTATTAAGACATTGTAATACCACCTCGATAAGATTATTACTCTTCCGCTTAGCTGATCTTCACGCCTTGGACTTCAAAGACTTCCTTGAGAAAGTTCTGTCCCATGATCTGGTAGCCCTTGGCATCCGGATGTAGGTCGTCGGGCAAATATTCGGCGAGACTTTCGTCGAAGAGTTTGAGTCCGTCGACATAATATAGCTTGTCATCACCGCGTTTCTTGTATGATTCGACGGCTTCTTGTATCTCAACGCGCATCTGCTGCAAAGTCAGACCGATGGCATTGGGCGTGGTTTCGCGGTCATGACCCCAGATTGGAGAGCAGATGGCTAAGGGAATGTCGGGGTGGCCATCGCGGATAGTGGCGATGGTGCCCAAGACCGCTGGGCGGAAAGAGCGAGCGCTTAAGCTGGTGGCGCCGTAGATATTGATGCCGATCTTGACCGAGAGGAAGTCAGCGGGCAGGTCGCGGATTAGTCGGGCTATCAGTGGGTCGGCGTGGCACTGACCACCGAAACCGAGCGAGGTGAGGTTGAGGTTCTGACCACGCGCGGCGACGCCGGGCCAGGTGGTCGCGGGCGAGCCGGCGGTGCGGCAATGGGTGATTGAACTGCCGTAGGTGACCCATTTCAGGCGGGTGTCTTCGCTGGCGGCGATGTCGCTGCCAGCGGGTAATGCAATATGGCGCACGGCGACGGGCATAGCGGGGGTGAGCCAGATCTCGAGCGTTTTGTCGCCGGCGGACAGGTCGGCGAAGCGGACTTCGCTGTCGCCGGCGAAAAAGGCGGTAGTGGCGATGATCTCATTGTCGATTACCAGGTCGAAGTTGCCGTCTTCGGCGAAGGCTTCGCATACGACGGTCAATTCGGTCGCGGCAGTAGCGAAGCGCACGCGTACGCCTGAGGGCATCTCGGCGCGACCGGCTAATTCGCTGACGCCGGGCGAGTAGATGTCCTGGTCTTGGTGCGGAATGCGCCAGGGTTTAGTGGAATTAGCGTCCGATTCGAGCGAGATCGTGCCACTCCAGGTCAGGCGCGGGTCGGTGGCGGAGATGGTGTGCATTGCACTATTCCTTTCTATGCTGGGTAAGTAGTCATTAAATTAGGTGCTTGCTGAGAGAGGTCAAAACACAAACAGGTTATTGCGGGCGAAAGTGTCGTGTAAGGGAGGATATGGTGCAGAAGCTAGGAGAAAATTTAATCTGGATAGAGGATACGTGCAGCGTTTATGGGATAAAATCCGGTGGCAAAATGCTATTGATCGACTGCGGGACCGATCTGTGCGTGAATGCTGCTGTGGCGAATGTCGATAGTGTATTGCTCACCCACTTTCACCGTGACCAGTGCTCGGGCGTCTCGCACTGGCAGCAGAAAGGGGCCGAGATCTTTATACCTGCCGCCGAATGCCGTTATCTCGAAGAGGCTGATATGCAACGGGCCGGGCATTATCTTTTCGACAACTACACCGCCTACTATCCGGGTTTCGGGCCTTTGCAAGATGTGCGTGAGGCAAAGCGTGCCCGCGACTATGAGACAATTGAATGGCAGGGAATGGGCTTTGAGGTTGTGCCATTGCCGGGGCACACCTTCGGACAGGCAGGTTATCTCTTTGAAATCGACGGGAAGCGGTGCCTGGCCTGCGGCGATTTGATGGCCGCGCCTGGCAAACTCGGTGAGTATTACTGGCTGCAGTGGAAATACATGGATTTCCAGGGACACATAAACCAACTCGAAAGCTTGGCGCGTATCGCTGAACTAGAGGTCGATCTGATCTTGCCAGGCCACGGGACGCCCTTTGCCAAGGCGGAAGCCCGCATCGACGAATTGATCGCCAAACTCGCCGAGATATACGAACTTTTTCACGGGCGGCCCTATGTGCCTTTTGTGCCCGAATTTCGCGAACTGTCGCTACACGTTTACGAAGTGGTCAATTCGACGGCTAATACGTATATCGTCAAAGATGACGAAGGCCATGCCTTATTGATCGATTGCGGCTATGTCTCGGGCGCGCCGATCGCCGCCAACCCACACCGTTTTATCGATCATCTCACAGCACGGATGCAGAGCGAACTCGGCGTCGAGACGGTGGAATATTTTCTGCCTACACATTTTCACGACGACCACCTGGCCGGTTATGCGATGCTTAAAGCGCGCTATGGCAGCAAGGTGGTCGCCGCGTCGGATCTAAGAGAACTGCTCGAACATCCTGAGCGCTTCGATATGCCTTGCATGGTTCCTGAGGGGTTGACCGTGGATCGGGTAGTTGAACGCGGTGAGCCCTTCCATTGGCGCGGTATCGACTTTTATATCGAACAGTTTCCCGGCCAGACTTGGTACGACCACCATATTTCTTTTGCAGTCGATGGTCGCAATTTCTTAGCCATCGGCGATGCGATCTCGGGTTTGTGTTTCCGCGAAGAGCGCGACTATATCCATTCGTTTATTCCCAAGAACCGCACGCCGCTTTCTGCTTATGGTAGCATTCCGCGCAAGATAAATGAGCGCGGACCTGATTGGGTGCTCACTGGACACGGTGGTGGTGAGGCATACGATTCCGAAAAAATGCAACGCTGGACGGAGTGGATGGATTGTTGGCAGGCGTTATTTACTGATATCACTACCGCATCGCACGCCGATAGGAAGATGGATCCGCACTGGATTGAGTTTCGGCCTTATAAAATTCGTATTCGTCCTGGAGATGAAGTTTGTTTCCGGCTCTATGTCAAAAACCACTCGGCTGAGCAGGAGGCTTACAGTCTGCGTTTTCGCTCGGTTTCGGGGGTAGTGCTTGATCGCGTGGAAGGGGAGTTCTTGGTAGAAGCCGGACAGACGCAGGAAGTTGAGGTGCGGGCGCGTTTTCCGGAAGTCTTCGTGACGCATTCGCTGCCGGTGCTCGCCGACGTGACTTGGGGTGGCAAGCGTCTTGGGGAAGTGGCCGAGGCGATCGCCTACTGGTAAAATATAGGAAGCCCCGGCCAGATAAACCGACCGGGGCTTCCCCCTTGGGACACACATTGTAGATGGACTTCAGCCCTGGGTTGGGGGTCTTAATCGTTGCCCAGGAGTCGTGCGTTTGCACAAGAGTCGACCACTTCACCGGACGTGCACGTCAATATGCGCGGAATCTCTGGTCGTTGCTTCTATGGTCAAGGACCGGCCTAATATTGGTGTGTAAAAGGCTAATAAGGTCAGTCCGATCGTTGCTGCTATTCGCATGGGGAGTATGAGTAGAAACCTCCTATTCATATGATATCGGCATTTTAAGTAGCGACTTTAATTCCCATCGAAGAAAATATATCAAAATAATAGTGAGTACAGTTATCACAATAATTTATAAACAAAAAATAAAATAATAAAACGCAATATGGCGATGATATTGTGGGTTTAGCTGGCTGGTGGAGCGGATAAAAGGGACGAAAATCGGCTTTAGCTAGCTAGTGGGACCTGTAAATGCGCACACGTACCTTCCAGCAAGGTGGCACCGAGGCGGCGGTATTGATCGCGGGTGAACAAGGTGTGGTGGCTGGAGGTGTAGGGTATTTCTAAGGCGAGGCAGGGGATTTTGAACTGATCCCAGATATGGGCGTCGAGAGTCGCGGTGGCGTCCCAGCGGGAGGGATAGGCGATTTGGCGAGTGGGTTGTACGTGTAAAAGGGCCTTGGGCAAAGCGGGCGCGATGCCTTTGACGGCTTTTTGTGCTGCGGTACGGGAAGCCTTCGGGCGTTCTTCGCGGGGGAGAAAGAAATAGGCACCCTCGGCCTCGGTCGGTGAGGGTGCGTGAAAGTCGATGGCGAGCGCTGGTTTGGCTTGCTGGGCCCAGCGGGTCAGATCGCTTGTTATGACTCGGGTCTCGTGGCGCATTGGTGGGTTGGTCCAGGCGCGGTTTAGGTCCCAAGGAAAGGGATCTTTGCCATACTCTCCGGCGACGACTCCGTCGAGATGGGCCAGGGGCACTGTCCAGATCAGCAAATCGGCCGGGTCGAGGCCGGATGCCGCGCGCCGCAATAAACCATCGAGGACCCAGGAGCCAGGTGTTTCCCCCGCGTGTTGGCGAGCGACGAGATAGAGGCCGGGGGCTTCGGTTGCCGCTGGCGTATTGCTCAAGCGCGGTAGCGGTAAGCCTCCGGAGGTCACGCCGATGAGATCGAGATGCCAGTAGGCGCCGCAGGAGGCGCGCGTCGTTTCCAAATCACCTATGCCATAGGGGAAACACAGCGCGCATTCAAAGGAATCGTAGCGAGGCGTAACGGTCCAGGCCGCTTGGCGGCGCCCGTCGGCGAGCGTGTCGATCTGGGCGTTGGGCAGATGTTGCCAGGTGGAGCCGGCTTCGCGGATAACGGGGCGGACATTTCCCCATTGCTCGCTGCCGCCGCCGAGACAGGTGTCGAGATTACTCAGCACTAGTTCGACGGGGCGTTCGCTGCATTCGACCACGCGGAAGTAGAACCAGAGCGCTTCGGTGCCGCCGCGCGGATCAGCACTGAAGTGGACGATATTGCGGTCGGCCGTCTGGCGCACATCGATGGCGCAGGCATTGCCGCCGGGAAAGTCGGTTTGTATATGCAAGGACATGGGGGGGAAGAATATGGGAATTCCCCGTGAAAAGCAATGCGCGAATTTAGCGCAGGGGGAAATGCTCGTGGATTAATTGTGCTACGCGGGCGTTGCCGGCGGGACTGAAATGGCCGTCTTGCGGGTAATAATAGCGGTGGTGATCGTCTTCGCCGGCGATATGGTCGAGCAGGTCCAGGACGTCGATGCCGCGCCGGCGGCAGTCGGCGGCGACGAGGCGGCCTGGTCGTCGGCTTTGTGACCACTGTTGTTTGAGGCCACCCGAGATGGCATCCTTGGGATAGATCAGTACGGCGGTGAAGTCACTGCCGACGGCCGTGGCGGTGCTGTCGATGGCGGCGAGGTGGCTACATGTGGCTTCGACAATATCGGGCTCGGCCGCGAACTGATAACGGAGGCGGGGTACGTAGACAGAATAGGCCACGGCTCTGAGGGCGGTGCTCCAGGCGAAGGGGGCGAGCGCGGTGGCCAGGCGGGTTTGCGTTGCGGTGACTTGGTCGAGGTGGGCGGCTATATGATTTTGAGGGTTGGCGTAGTTGAGGGCGTTGGAGATAAGGTCGTTGCCGAGAAAAACGCCGCAGAAGATGTGGTCGGGCGCGACGGCGGGGGCGAAGGCGCGCGCGGCGATCAGCGACTGTACCGTATTATGGCCGAGCATTGCGTAGTTATAAACGGCCAGCGAGTCTCGCATACTTTCGAGCAGGCCGGGGATCGTCTGCTGATAATCGACGCCGACGCCGAAGAACATCGAGTCGCCCAATAACATCAGGCGGCGTTGGTTTTCGGTTTTGCCGGTGATCTCGTGGGTGCGGAAACCGAGGGAATTGGTCTCGACGATGTATTCATATTCGTCGGTGCGGATGGTTTCGCGGATATTGGGGTTATTGAGAAAGCCGAAACGCCGGTCGAAGTTGCTTGTACCAGGCTGGTATATTACGCCGGAATTGAGCAGGCGGATAAAGGACAGTTTGGCGAATTCGTCTTGCTCGAGGAATTCGGGGAAGCGGTCGCGCGCGAAGAATTCGATGGCGGCGAATACGCAGCCGGCCGTGGCGAGGATATAAAGGGTTTTGCCGATCATAGGTATATTAGCTAAGCGGTGGAGGTGCCTGCTGTCAAATCTTGACACGGGATGCAGGGCGCGTAGATTGGGGATATTCGCTTCATAATTGAGTATCTCCGCGCTCTTGGCTGGTCTCGACCGGCGAAGGGGCAGGAGGGTTGCAGGATGCAAGTATTAGCATTAGAGTTGGATAATTATTCGCTTGCCTTGCAGCCGGCCGCGCGCCAAGATGACGAAGTGGTCTGGGTGCCGGCCGACGCTTTCGCTTTTGCCGTCGCCGCCGAGTGCAAAGAAGTGGACGGCCAGTGGGCGATGTGCCGTGGCGATCTATGCATCCTGCTCGCCGCGTCGGAAATACAGGTTCTACACGAGGTGCGCTTTGCGCGTATCGACGCTTGCGCCGCGCCGCTGGATTTGCGACGGAGTATGGAGGAGGGGTTTTGTCGGTTTCGCAAGGGCGGCAAGACGAGAGTAGGTTGGGTATCGGGCAGGTGTCGCCGATGTTTGAGTTGCCCGAACTCTTCAGTGGCGAGTTGGTCTCCTCGGCGTCTTTTCGCGGCATAAACCCCTTCTTTTATATGTGGGCCTTCGTGGTCAGGGTGCCGGGGGCAACTGCCAGGCTGGCAGTCTTTCTATGCGGAGCATGGTGAAGCGGTCGAGGTCGTGGTGATTGCCCAGGACGCGCAGGGCGCCGAAGTGGCCCGCCCCTGGGTCGGAAAGGGCGGGGGGCACCTATCGGGCGCTTTTGGACCAATACAATTTTATCGGCAAGGCCTACAATCTCAAATATGTGTCCGTGGGCATTGCCGTAGATGAAACCGGACGGTTGGTGCGGCCGGTGGGTAGCGTTAATATTCAAGACGCTGAATTCCTCGCCGACTTGAAAGAATGGGCCGAGACGGATGGGATACCGAAGCGCTGGCGCGGTTAAAGGAAGCGGTGCGGCTCGATCCGCAGAACTGGCTTATTCGCAAACAGCTCTGGGCCATAGACGCGCCCGAGGCCTTTTATGAAGGCGAAGTGAACTATGATTGGCAGGAGGCGCGCAAGGAAGTCGAGGCGAAAGAATTATTAAAGAGCGAGTGAGCCGCCGCCTGCCCCGATCTAAAAATACCAGGACAGGAGGATTGTAATGGTTGTGGTGTTGTTGCTCTTGATGCTTGTCAGTTCCTTGCAGGCCCAGGTCAATATTGAGCATTATCGCGGTAAGATGGGCATTACTGGCGACGTTCGTTTTTCGCTGAACTCGGATCTGGGCAATGTCGACGTAGTCAATAGCGAAGGAGCCGGTAATCTTACCGTCAACACCACCAGAGGCGTGTTTCTCGGGGTGTTCAAAGGGGGTGTTGGTTTTCTCGGTGGCAAGCGTTTTGCTAATAGCGGCGTGTTGCATTTGCGGTGGACCATCTTCGCAGGCGCGCGCTACCAACCCGAAATCTTCGCCCAGGGCGACTACGCCAAGCCGCGTCGGCTCGACAATCGCATGCTCGCCGGCGCGGGCTTGCGGTTTAATGCTTATGAGGCGGAGCATTCCACCCTTTCCTTCGGCAGCGCGTTGATGTGGGAGCGCGAAAAATTGGATCTGCTGCCTGCGGATCGGCATGCCGCTTCGACCGAGTTGGCGCGGTGGAGCAATTATATCAATCTCTCCTTTGATGGCAGGATTGGCTTCGCGACGACGGCTTATATACAAACCGCCCTAAGTGACCCCGGCGACATGCGGCTACTGGGCACCGCCGAGTTGAGTACGCCGATCATCGGACCTTTGCATCAGACTACCTCATTGGATTTTCGCATTGACTCGGAGCCTCCCTTGGGTGTCGAAAAGCAAGACTTCAAGTTCGTGGCCAGTTTCGGGCTGAAGTTTTGACAGCTCCCGCCTTTTATTAAATACTCTGCGCTGACATGCAAAAAATAGTCCATATAATTTATTGGTTTATAATTGACGGAGGCAATAGGTGAGTAAATATCCCATCGGCATCGGTTTTCTAACGGCCGCGACCCCTGAGCGTCTGCGCTATATGGCGCAAATGGGGGCAACGCATGTCGTCACCAGTCTGCCCGCCGAAGGGCGGCGCAACCGCCAGGGCGATATCTGGGCCTTCGAAGGCATGCTCGCGCAGCGCAAGGAGATCGAAAGCTACGGACTCATACTTTCGGTCTATGAGGGTATTCCGGTGCCCGAGCGGGTTAAGTTAGGGCAAGACGGCCGCGATGAGGATATCGAAAATTACTGCGAATCGATCCGCAACATGGGGCGCGCCGGCGTGCCTATTCTCTGTTATAACTGGATGGTCGGCTTCGGCTGGTTGCGCACCGATTTCTCGACGCCAGCCAGAGGTGGCGCGGTGGTGACGACCTATCGACACGAGGATTTCGAGCGCGGCGGGCTGACGCGGTTGGGCAATGTACCCGAGGACCAGCTTTGGGACAGCCTCGAATATTTCCTCAAGGCGGTGGTGCCGGTTGCGGAGGAGGCGGGCGTCAAGTTGGCGATGCACCCCGATGATCCTCCGCGTTCGCCGATCCGCGGCATCGGCCGGATTATGACCAGCCCGGAAAATTTCCAGCGCATGCTCGATTTGGTTGATTCGCCGGCCAATGGTCTGACTTTCTGCCAGGGTTGTTTCACCGAGATGAACATCGACGTGCCCAAGTGGATTCGTCACTTTGCCGGTACGGACAAGATGCATTTTGCCCATTATCGCAATATCAATAAGGGCGGCAGCGCAGACCATTTCTCGGAGACTTTCCACGACGAAGAGGGCGAAGCGGATATGTATGAGGCGATGAAAGCCTATATCGAATCGGGTTTTTCCGGGCCAATGCGTCCGGACCACGCCCCAACGATGGAGGGCGAAGGTAACGACCACCCGGGCTACTCGTTGCAGGGCCGGTTGATGGCGGTGGGGTATATGAAGGGGCTGATGGAGGCGATCGTCAAGGCCGGTTAAGGTTGCGCAAATCAGATGCAATGGCCACGAATTCATCGGGATTCGCGATTTTTTAAGGTGCAATAAAGTGTTATTATTGGGAATCATGACGATTGATTTTGGGTATAGCAAAACCGGATCTGCGGTGTGGAGGAGAAGTGCATGTTTTTAGAGGGACCGTTTATGTGGGGCGTATCGGGGTATTGGAAGGGTGGTGCTGATGTCGAAATAACCCGCAGCGGATTTTATCGGCAAGCCTTGCACGCTCGCCGGGTTTGCCGCGGTGCTGCGCGGCGACTGACAACGCTAACGGGGGTCGCTATAGGCCCTGTCCAATAAAATGTAGATTTCGTTTGGCAGGATTGGCCCCAACGACAGAGCCCACAGTGGTGCGGCGTGTAAGTCATCCCACCCATCGCGTAAAAAATTCATCTCAACCCTAAATATGTAGTGCAGGCCGGCTGAGATGGATGCGGCTCATCCTCCTAGGTAGAGCAAGCGGCTCAAAGGACCGACAAGGGGGTTGTGCGAGAGACCGTGGTGGCGGAAGAGTTTAGCGTAGGGGGTCCAGCAGACGCGCAGGTAGCCCCAGCGATTGTACGGGTCGGAGTGGGCGGGATCGAGGTCCGGCGAGAGCAATAGGGCCGAGAACAGATAGGTGGCGGAAAAGACGAGCGCTAGGGGTTGTAACTCGTTTTCGCAGTTGGCTAATTCAAAAGCAAAGTTGGCGCCGGTGGTGATTGCGGTGATCGCGGCCAAGGCGGCGATTTTGGACTTGAGGTGATTTGTTCACGAGGGCAAGGTTAACCGACGCGGGGCCGTGCCACGGTTTCACCGTCTTCTTCAATCAAGGGCCTGTCGTAAATATAGGGCGGCTCCAAGACGGCTTGTTGCGCTTCGGTCAGTTCGCTGACCCATGCGGGTTGGCTCGTCTCGTAGGTCCCTCCTGCGAAATGCAGGAATTTGGGCGAGTAGCGGTAGAGCAATGATCGTCGTTCGCGTTCGCCTTGCCAAGGCAGGGTGCCGTGCAGGGTCGCTTCGTTAAATATGACCATGTCACTGGCATTACAGGGAATGTTGTAGACTATTTCGTGGTGCGCTTCCCAGTTGCGGATGTCTTTGGGCAGCGGGAAGTTGGCCTTGTGACTGCCCGGGATACAACAGAAGCCGCCGTCGCCCTCGTTTACGTCTGCGAGTTGAAAAGAGCAGACGATCATGCCGCAGCGCATCTGATCGTTGCCGTAAGTATAGTGTTGCGAGCCATTGAAATGGCGGGCAGTCGAACCGTGCAGGATCAGGCCTTCGGATCCTTTGTCGCCGCAAAGCATAAAGGGCGAGTGATCCATTTTCCAGCCGCGGCCCAGCAGAGTGTCGAGGTAGGGGACGATCTTTCTATGGGCGAGCAGTGCGCGGAAGGGCAGGCTGTGGGGCTGCTCCCATTCGAGCATGCCGTGGAATATGCCGCGGCGCTTGCCCTGTAGTGCGTCGCCGTCACCGGGGTTGTGGTTGCCGTCTTCGCCGCGTTGGTCGTCGTTAGCGTCAAAGGCGGCGTTGAGGGCTTTTACTTCGTCGTCGTTGAGAAGGGCGGGGACTTTTAGGTAGCCGTTGAGGTCGAAGAGGAATTTTTCCGTGTCGTTCATTGTTATGTCGGTCTCCCGTTGGTGTTTGTTGGGGATAATGTAGCGAATGTTGCGCGAGGGAGACAGTACAAGATGGGTGGTTCTTAACGGTCGGGATAGGAATCTCCCGGCTGGGCATAAACTCCCAAAACGGTGGGTGCCATGATTCGGCGATTACAGATCTGCTCGTATTGCGAGAATCTGCAAGGAAGTATATTGGGGAAACGGGTGGCATTGTCCTGTTGCTGAGAACCCGAAATTTTGCTATTGGGCGACCGCACTCGTCAAATCCTCCCAATAGCTCATGGGCAGCTAAATGACTTCGGCATGGTCTTTGCCGAACGAATTCGGCGCGTCGCTCAGGGAGACGAGTCTAAGGTCGCGGTGCAAAGCGAGATCATTGGGCAGTAGTTTGCTGACGCTTTGCAAGATGACCTGCAATCTTATCGAATGTTAGAGGGTAGACAGTGGGTCTGGAGCGATGGCAATGTGAAGTAATCAATACTGCGAAAAAGGATCGACGATGTGGACGGGGCCGGCGGCGGCATCGCCTAAGCCAGCGTAGAGCCAGGTTTCGCCACCTCCGCGCAGAAGCCCGCCGGAAAAGATAACATCTCGCGCAAGCCGGGCTCTTTGGGCGCTGTATCCGGGAAATCATCGCGGCTGGCGATAATCTGCAGGGTCCAGTGCTCGTTGTTTGACGGATCTAAGATAAAGGTCATGGGGTAATAGTGCTTTTCTTCCTTGAGGCCGCTACCTTGCATCCAGGCGACATAGCCGAGCACACCCTGACGCTCGTCGGGAAGCAAGTGCAGTTCATTGGCACCGCCCCATTCTTCGGACAGAAACTGGCCGGCCAATATAGGTGCCGCGTCGATGGCCGTCGCTGTGAGTTCATCGACGCTGTCTACCGTCGCGAAGCCGATTTGCCCGCGGCCTCCGAGCCTTCCTTGTGGGCGGGAGCATACACCGACACGCCCGTTGGCCAACTCGACGAGGCGGATGTCTTTCATATGGTCAGGGCCTTACAGGAATGGGCGCAGCGTCTCGAAATTCGTGCCGCGGTAAAAGCTCATACGCCAGCCGGGTGCTTCACGACCGGGCAATTCTACGGAGAATTCGACACTGCCGATAACCAGTTCGCCACTGGTAGAAGTTATACAGGGATCCTGCAGTTTGGCGAAGGTCGGCGCGCTCGGCGATAAAGGTTTTCCCGTCGAAAGAAAAAGGCGTGGTGATATTGTACACAGCGCGGTCGCCGACGCCGCCAAAGTGCAGGAGCTCGCCCTGATCCGGCGCCGGGTCGCGGTTGCGAAAATCGGCCAACAGTTTTTTTGTCGGAATTGCGTCGGGCTGGCCCGTAGTATCACTCATACGCCACCCTGCATAACTGTCGCCTGCCGCGTTCGGGCAGTGAAGCGAGTTTATAGCGATGTCTAGTTTATTTCCTGCAGCCCATCGAATAGGCACTAGTGCCGTTCGATGCGCAACTCCTCCATCCAGGCGCGCACCTCCAGTGTCTTCGAGGGGCCGGATCCCTTGCCTCCGCCATTGTCGTTGTCCCACAGCCACAGGCGGCGTAGGCCAAATGCAGTAGCGGGCTGCGACGGCCTCGTAAAATGCCCGCTCGGCGCCATTTTGGCCGTGGTGGGCCATCTGCACATAGTCGGACTTGAGACGGTTCTTGTACGGACCCGCCAAGAATTTTCGCCCGGCATCGGCTCCTAGGTCGGCGGCAAAGAGCACGGACCGCGTCTCGTCCCGCAGACGCATCACCACGCTTGAGTTGTTGATTGCGTTGACGGTGATTTCCTTGTTTTTGATGCCCAGCACCTCGAAATGCAAGCCAGTGAAGGAAAGCTTCTGGCCGAGGTCGAGTTCGGTCACCTCGCGCCCGGCGGTCGCCATGGCTTCGCTGAACCGAATCGTATTTTCCACAGCGCTCGCCTCGTGGGCTTCGACCCACTCGGCGAGTTCAATGAGGCGTAGATCTGGTCTATTTGCAGATCCCCTGGGCTTTGTAGGACTCGGTCAGCGCGTTGATGTGGTCGATGTGCTGGTGGGTTATAAACCATGCGGCGACGTGGTTGCCGAGGGCGGCGAGAAAACCCTTCAAATATCCGGCGTCCTCGGTAAAACCGCCGTCGATGGCGATGACCTCGCCGTGCGCGGTGCGCAGGACATAGCTGTTCATCTGGATGCCCGTCTGCGACGGCAGTTGCCAGAGCGTGAAGGTTTGCAAGTCAAAGCTCCTGTTTAGGGTGATGCTGATCTCTTGCCTATATGGAGCACCGTTCGGCATGCTGCAAAGGGTGCATTAAGCTGTGAATACACCGGTTTTAATCCGTGAAGGGAAATAGCTCTCGTTCGACCTCATGGACTTAACCGGTAAAGGTCTGCCCTCTGATCCACATGATCGGTTGGCCCCTGCCCGGTTTTTCCGGATTCGTCCATTCAGCTTGCGCGCTTAAATAATGTGACACATAGCTGCGCCTGAATCGCTGGCTGTGGTTGTCGGTGCTCTTGTGCAACAGGTGGGAGTGGAACCAGATGACCGCGCCGGGTGGTGCTTCTATGGCGATGCCATCTTCGTCGCGGGCGTCGCGGGCCAGTTTGAATTCTTGTTGCTGCGAGCCTTCGAGGTCGTCGTGCACGGAAATATCCTGCTTATGGCTGCCGGGAATCAAATAGAGGCAGCCATTTTCGCGATCGGCCGGGTCAATGGCGGTCCAGGTGCCGACCGTAGTTGCTGTCTTAAACCTTTTGCCAAAATAAAACTTGTCCTGGTGCCAGGGGAAACCCAGGCCGATTTCGGGCGCTTTCCAGATGAAGAGGTTATTGATGCCGAGAATATCCGGGCCGAGTATGTCGACCAGCGGGTCGGTCAGACGGTTATCGCGCACGCGCTCAAAGAACTCTGGGATATAGCAGCTGGGGTGGTGAATTTTGTGCATGGCGTAGATGCCGGAACGCTTGTCCTTGCCGTCGCGGACCTGGGCGTTCTGGTCGATATGGGCCATCGGCATCTTGCGCTTGCCGACGGCGATATCTTCGGCCACTTGTCGCAACTGGTCGTTCTCTTCATGGGAGAATACGTTTTCGCGCATGAAATACCCATTGGTTTCCCAATGATCGATTTCGTCGGGGGTCATGCGGTTGGTGCGTGCGGTGTCTTTGCCGGGTGTTTCATTTAAGCGTTCCTATTATTTAATTTTGTGCTTGCTGGATGATTTTTGCATCTAATATCGTTATTTCAGATAACGTTCGTCATGCGTTTTTGAGAATTCCGGTTTTGGTGTAGACGTAACATGCCTATTTCACGAATAGACGAACTAATGTGCGGAGCAAGGTAGCGTATACCTCGTCCACTCATAATTGCCCATCACCAGGCCATTGTCAAGCAGTGTGTGGACCTGTCGCGGATTCTATTATGCAAGGTGGTGGATCGCCTGATTGACCTTGGCGTATTTGTCGAGGTGTTAGGGTTTCTGTATAGTGTGTTGCAGACCGCAGTGCTACGATTCGGAGAAGAAAATCAATGTTAAAAGTAGGGGTAGCCGGACTCAGGCGAGGTGGGGGATTGTTGCATACCTTCCACAACCACCGCGACGCGCAAGTCGTCGCTGTATGCGATCAAGCGGACGAGCTTCGGCAAAAGGCGTCCGATGAGTTCGGCATCAAGGCGGTTTTTGCAGATTTTGCGAAAATGTTGGTGGCGGATCTCGACGTGGTCGTTGTTGCGACCCCGGCGCCTTTGCACGCGGGCCAGTCGATTGCGGCGATGGAGGCGGGAGCGCACGTGTTGAGCGAGGTACCGGCCGCCTGGACTCTGGACGAGTGCGCGGCGCTGGCGGCAACAGTAAGGCGGACGGGGCGGACCTATATGATGGCTGAGAATATGAACTTCTTCCATTATTTACAGGTGTGGAAAGAGCGCATAAAGGCTGGCGAGATCGGTGACGTATTCTACGCCGAGGCGGAGTATATACACGATTGTCGCACCTTAATGCGCGATGCGGCCGGTGAGTTGACCTGGCGGGCGTCGATGCCGCCGATCCACTATTGCACGCATAGCTTGGGGCCGGTGTTGGATATACTGGATGATCGCTGTGTGTCGGTGGTGGGTATGGCGACGGGCAGCCATAGCGAACCGGAGATTGGCTCGACCGACATGGAGGTAGGGCTGTTCAAGACGGCGGGCGGACGGGTGATCAAGATACTGTGCGGTTTTACGCTAACGCGGGAGCCGGCGATGCACTGGCAGGTTTTTTATGGAACACAAGGCTCGCTGGAGAACAGTCGTGTGCCGTGGGAAGAGGCGAAAATATTTCGCGCCGGCGACGAGAAACCGGCGGCGATAACGGCAGAGGTTTCTCACCCTAACGCGCCTGCTGAGGCGTTGGCTGGTGGCCACGGCACGTCGGAGTATTATATGGTCGACGATTTTATACGGGCGTTGATCGCCGGGCAGCAACCACCGATCGATATTTATCGCTCGTTAGATTTTAGCGCGCCGGGGCTATGCGCGCATCTTTCGGCGCAACAAGGCGGTATGCCAGTGGGCATTCCCGATTTTCGCGTCAGCTGATTATTCGTAATAGGTTTCGGCGTTGTGCACCGGGTCGTAGCCAACTTCGGCGCGCGGGGTTTCGATGTCGAAGATATTGTAAGTATTGTCCGAGATGGCGAAGTAGTGCGCGCCGTTGGGCAGTGTGTTGTGTAAATGGGCCTCGAAACAGCGGTGCACCAATCGGGCTGCGTCTTCCTGATGGCACCAGACCGAAAAATACCCGCGCTCGGGCACAAGGACTGCGTTTTGCGCGTTGATGCCGCCCCAGCGGATAGAGACGGCGCTACGGCCCTGCTCGGCCATGCGTTTCGCCCATTCTTCGACATGGGCTTTTTCGCGTCCGTAGTCGTTGATCGCGTGTGCTGGCACGGTGGCCGATATGCGCTCGGGCCATTCGCTGATCGCGTCGAAGTTTCGTTCGGCGATCGCGTGGTAAAAAGTCTCTTTTTCATTATAGAAACTATAGAGTCCATCGACGGCGTGCACCGAACTCGAACCGATCACCATGGGGGGCGTGTCCTGGGCCAGAACCGATTCGTAGACGAGGTCCGACATCTCGTTCATGGCCTGGAGCTCGCCGCGTCTGGCCAGGTAGACGACTAGATCGCAGCCGGGCAATAGATCGCGAAAAGCGTTGGGCGAGGTGTTGATGTCGAAGTCGATGAAATTATTCTGTGCGTCGGCGTCTGAGGCTTTGTCGTTTGCACCGGGCAAATCAACGGAAGTGATATGATAAAGCTCGTTTAGTCGTGGCAGGTAGGTCCTTAGACCGGAGCCAATACTGCCGCGTCCCCCGATGAGCAACACATTGTATTTTGCCGACACGACATTTCCTTTCGTCTTAGGTAAATTATCCGATGGACAAAAGCTATAAGGTATAGGCCTTAACGGCAATGGAGACTTCATCTAAACTTTGCAACGATCCGCGATATAAATGATGCTGGTTTAGGGGATGAAGTTATGGGTGGGGATTGCAATCAATGAAGAAGCGGCGCACTCGGTACATCATGAGTGCGCCGCTTCTTGTATGACTAGGCCGTTATGCCAATGGGCTGGTATTCGATGCGCCGCATGAAACGCTCGCCGATGTCGTAATCTGGCTGGTGGGAGACAAAACGCCATAATTGCACACGCTTCATCAGTTCGTAGCGATGTTCGTTGCCTTCCCAGTCGTGATGGACGGTGAGGATTGTGCCGATCTCGGGGTCGTCTATATCCGAGGTGTCGAAGTTGCGCACCTGGGGCTTGCTCGGGTTGAGGCGCAGCTTGTACATCATAGCGGTCTTGGTCGGTGTGGTTGCTGCGTGCCCCGTGCCAAACGCGGGTATTCCAAACATAGATCGTCCCGGCCGGGCAGGTCGCCCATATCTTGCCGCGCATTTGTTGGTAAATGTCAATCTCGCTAGTGCGCACATTGCGGAATTGCGTGCCCGGCACCAGAAATGTACCACCCATCTCGTCGGGTGTATCGGTCGGAAATAGCGAAAGCTGGATATCGAAATTACTGTCGCCGAAGTCGATGACCGAGTCCTGGTGCATATCGGGCCCCTGTGTCTTGCGCCCCTTGACCAGATGCGGACCGTGGTGGTCGTAGAGCGGGTCGGGACCGACTAGCGAGTGGATAAATCAATCCTTGCACTTGCGGTAGGCGGAAGGCATCGCCGAATGCCATGTTCTTGGCCCAAGTTACTTCGAAGGGCGTGCCGACGGCGAAATACCCTTTATGCTCGCGTATTTCTTCGAGGCAAGCCTCACACAGTTCTTTGGGCATCATCTGTTCAAAGCGCAAATGGCCCGAGGTGACAAAGTGCGCGATTTCTTTCGATGTCAGGCGATTATCTTTCATGATCGGGATCCTTTGATTCTGGTTGCGGCGTCCCGTAGGGCGCCGCAGGTCAGTAGTCGCCTACCAGTTGGGTGCAGTGTCCGATCTCTTGCGCCCCGGATTATTTCTCCACCGGCACCACGATACCGCGCATAATCACATTCTGGGCGAATACGAAAATGAGGAAGGTCGGCAGGGCGGCGACGATCAGCGAGGCGAAGATCACGCCCTCGCCGCTGCGTTGCTGCAACTGGTAGAGCCACGGCATCAGGGTCCACATGCTCTCGTCCTGGCAGATCAAGAGCGCCATGATAAAGTTGGAATAGGCCGCGGTAAACGCCTGTAGTGCGATCACCGCCAAAATAGGCTGGCTCAAACTCATGGTGATCTGCCAGAAGATCCGGAACTCGCTGGCCCCATCGATCTGCGCACTTTCGTAGAGCTCGCGCGGCAGCGAGTCGAAGAAGCCTTTGAGCAGGAAGATGGAATAGCCATTGGCCAGCCCTGGCAAGATCAGCGCCCAGAAGGTGTTGAGAAGGGCGAACTCGCGCAGCATTAGAAAGATGGGGATCTGCGTCACCATGGGCGGGAAGGCCATGGTCAACATGAGAAAGAGTAAGACTTTGTAGGCGGAGGGCGGTTTGTAGCGGCTCAGCGCGTAGGCGGCTACCGGGTTGATGATCAGCGCGCTCAAAACCGCTAGGGTACAGTAGACGAAGGTGTTGTAGATGCCGCGACCGTGCAGCGCCAGATAGTCGATGATGGTGATGAAGTTGCGAGTGAGAAATTCCCAGCGCAACTCGGTGGTCTTTTTGCGGAAGGCCTGATAGTGCCAGTCCTGTTGCGGAGGCAATACCTCCAACCAATCCGTGGCTGCCAAGCCCAGGTCGTCGTTGAGTTTTTGTAGCGAGTAGTAGCGTTCTTGCAGGTAATCGCGGAAGAGAAAGTCGACGCTGTGGATATACAGGGCCTCGGCTGGCGCCTGGTACAGGGTGCCGCCATCGTCCTCCCACCCTTGCAAGAAGGTCTCCCAGTCGGAGGCTCCAGCGCCTTTGGATGGACAGGCCGTTGGAAAGGGAACTTGCTTGAAGCTCGCATAGCGGGTGTCGTAGCTCAGGTTGAGCTCGGCGATGTCGCCGTATTTCTTCGCGATGTACTCCTTGTACAGCGGCGCGGCGTCCATGTCTATACGCAGCCATAATAGGCTGATTATTGTGCGTACGAAATCTTGCCAATCCTGGCGTTCGAGGTCTGTGCGCCCCGATCCCATGGGCAGGCGACGGTCCAAGTGCACTTTGTACCAACTCTCGTGATGCGTATCGTGCTCCAGGTTATAGGCCGCAATATCAACCGTATACTGCGATTTGAGATATTGGTTGCGGTAAAAACCCTCGATGCTGAAGTAGTAGCGATCTTCTAACGGTTGCTCGGCCTTGAATTTGTTCTGGGCCTGGTTAAAGGGCGCGTCGAGAACTTTGTTGCGGCGCTGTTGGAATTCTTCGCGGCGCAGGGCAAAGGCATTCCACGAGACGAAGTCTGTTTTCATGGCGAGGTTCATCGTCATGATATCGTCGTCGAAACGGTCGATCATCTGTTGCTTGAAGGCGCGCAGGTGGCTGGGCAAGACCCCGCGCGTTACTGGCGCTTCAATATGACCGATGGCATAGGTGTAGGACGGCAGCTCCGTTTCGTTGAGGAAATCGCTCCAGGCGGCGACCAAGCCGGGCTTGGGGTTACTAGGTAATTCGAGCGTTCGAAAGGATGCGCTATTGCTCTGGTAGACGTTTTTGGTGACCTCCAGATGCTCGTTGAACAACGCCTCGACGTATTTGCGGTATAGATCGACCTCGTTGAGCATAAAAGGTGGGATCATATTCGAGGTCGGCGAATCAACTGAGCTTTTGGTGCTGCCGGACAGCATCAGCAGAAAGGGATAGATCATCGTGGTTGCGCCGGCTGCCAGTAGCCCGTAGATGGTCCAGATCAGCAGACGCACGCGAATCGACCGCCGTCCTATGGTGGATATAATCGGCATGCCTAGTCTTTCTTAGTCGCGGCGCGGAATTCCACCCGCGACAGAATCTGCAATTGGTGTACCGTAAAACCGATCAGCATAAAACCTAGCATCCAGGCCATGGCGGTGGCCGGCCCGAATTTCAGGTAAGTAAAAGCTTTGTACCAGATATGTAGGCCGGCTACTTCGGTATTGCCGCCTCCGCCGGTCATCAATAGAATATTACCGGTCGCAGCGTACCAAGAGCCGATAAAGGCCCCGACGAAATTGATCAGGATCAGCGCCTTCAGCATGGGGAAAACTACGAAGAGTATCTTGTCAATAAAGCTGGCCCCATCGACATCGGCTGCCTCGTAATAATCGTCGGGGATGCCCTTTAGCGCCGCCAGATAGATTAGACAACCTGGCCCCATGCCGGCCCAGACCATCGGGATCACGCAACTGATCATCGCCGTCTCCGGGTTAGTCAGCCATTTGTTGGGCTCGGGCATGAAGGAGAACAGGCGCAGGGGGATGTGCAACAAGCTATCGGCCATCGCCTCGCCGCCGGGAAAGAGGATCGGGTTGGCCAGCGAGCTGAAACCGAGAAAGAGCAGGATGCCGGCCCCGACAAAGCCGATCGCGCCGCCGTACATTTCATTGAGGTGCAAGCGCCGGGCGAAGGCCAGCGCCACGATCATCATCGCCAGTCCGACCCCAATAAAACCGATGGCGGGGATATGCAGCATCAGAGCGTTGAGCGCGCCGTTTTCGGAGGGCTCGTAGAATTGCTTCCACATCAGCACGGTGACCAGCCCAGTGATAACCGCGGGTAGATAGTAGATGGTACGAAAGACTAGTTTACCGCGCGGGACTTCCTGCAGGAAGATGGCCAGCACGATGGGCGGCATAAAGGTTAGCGCGATTACTAGGAAACTGTAGCGCAGCGCGTTCCAGACCGAAAGCCACCAGGCGTCGTCGAATAGCAGGTCGCCGAAGTTGTCGACGCCGACCCAGGTGGATTCGCGCAGGATCTGGTAGTCAAAGAAGGCCATCGCTGATCCGCGCAGGACCGGTATGTACGACCAGACCAGAATCGACAGCGCTGCCGGTATCAGCATTAGATAGGCGGGCAGGTATTTGCGGAAGGCCCAGGTCTGCTGCTCCCCGCCCCCGTCGCCAGGAGCGGTGAAGATTCGCGAGATCTTGCGGAAGACGAAGGTAAAGGCGATGACGATGGCCAGCAGGACGATTGTAGCCACGGTCCGCCGTGTGCTGCGCTCCTCGGGCGTGACGAGTCCGATCATTTCGACATTGGCGCGGTGATTGTGTTTGATCAGTAGTTTTTGCATGACCTGCAGCCGCGCCGCGTCGGTCTGCGGCAACTGGTCGTTGAGCATCAACTGCTCCGCCTCCTGGATGGGGAAGGTCATCATCGCGTAGGCGACGTTACTGTTCTTGCCATAGGGTTCGGGTTTGCCGGTGGCGATGGCGATATCGAAATACTCGGCCCAGCCCTTCGGCGACAGACGCTCGATCTCGGAATAGCCGAACATGCGCAGATATTTGGGGTTGATAAAACGGCCCAAACCGCCCTCGACCATAATTTGAGTTTTCAGCGCCACGGCTTCGCGTGCGTCGTAAAAGCGAATATATTCCCAGGCGGCGTCGCGCACGACCGGGTCCTCGATGCGTGAAAACAAGCCCATCATGCGCGAGTTCAATTCGGCGCCGCGTTTGCCGGTGGGGCCTAAAGGTACCGGCACCATGCCTACTACTTCTGGATTGATGGTCGCCAGCAGCTTTTCGTCGACATACATAAATTGCATGCCGATCTCGCCGCGCTCCCATTTGGCGCTATTTTCGCTGGCGTCCTTCGACGAATAGCCGCGCCGGATCTTGCCTTGTTTGTCGATCCATTTCTCTGCGCTGAGATGGGTATAAAAATCGAGGGCTATCGCCGCTTCATG
>Ga0315339_1001059_pt1 | contig 26853 bp, 24 predicted proteins | sample ASW17metaG_FD_204514 | JGI IMG/M metagenome (GOLD analysis project Ga0315339, IMG submission 204514) | Ammonia-oxidizing marine archaeal communities from Pacific Ocean, United States - ASW #17 | ecosystem: Environmental > Aquatic > Marine > Oceanic | place: USA: California | collected 2016-12-05 | reverse complement strand
AGCATGGCGCCGGCGAGTTCACCGGCCTGTTCCGGGGTTTCGGCGAGCTTGATGCCGCCCCCCTTGCCACGCCCGCCTGCATGCACTTGCGCCTTTACCGCAAAGCGCTTTGCTCCGTCCGCGGCAAGCTGCTCAGCAACCTCACGAGCCTGGTCAGCACTCGTCGCCACCGCGCTGGGGCCGACGTTCAAGCCGCGCTCCCGTAGCAGCTCTTTGGACTGGTACTCGTGCAGCTTCAACGCGTCGACAATGGGTTGGGCCAGCGCCGGACGGCGCTCGAAGCCAGCAGAATCTTTAACGCGTCACCGGGAATGAACGGCGCCGCACCCATCAGGAACGCCTGCCCAGGTGACAGATCCAGCAACAGCCCAAGGTGGAGCGTCCCGCAGCTGAGGACGATCGCGGAGGCAAGCCCCATCGAGCCCACCGTACGCGGCCACGATGGCGAGCGCCCGTCGAGAAGCTTGCTCAGCACGATCGCCGCCACGAACCAACCAAGAATGTATCCGCCGGTCGCGCCGGTAAACGCCGCCAGCCCGCCGCGCCAACCAGACATGACCGGCACGCCGAGGATCGCCACGCCTACGTACAGCGCCAGTCCGGGAAGCACCATACGCGTACCGAGCCAGGCCGCTCCGATGTAGAGCACCAGGGTTTGCAACGTGATCGGCACCGGCGTGAACGGCAGAGGAACACGCACCTGTGCGGCCACTGCCAGCGCCGCAGCAAAGGCCACCGCCAGCGCCACCATACGAGCTACCGGCAGCGCATCGTCACGAACTCGGAGCACACTGGATTCAGCGGTGTTCACGGCTGTACCTCCAAGGATTCCACGGCGGCGAGCACACCAACAAGGTAGCTACAAGCAAGCAATTTCCGAGGCTACCATGGCCGTATCGCGGGTCAAGCAACCGGCGCTCCGGGAGCATGGAACCTACGCGACGGCGCGCTCCACCGCCGTCGCGATGAGGCGAAGCTGTTCCAAAAGGCGCTCAAATTGCTCCGGGTAGAGCGACTGCGGACCATCCGAAAGGGCTGTGTCGGGATCGTGGTGCACCTCGATCAACAACCCGTCCGCCCCCGCAGCCACCGCCGCGCAGGCCAGCGGCGCGACCTTGTCACGAATGCCAATCGCGTGACTGGGGTCGCCGATGCACGGCAAGTGCGACAGCTTCTTGACAATCGGGAACGCCGAGATGTCGAAGGTATTGCGGCTATGCTGCTCGAACGTCCGAATACCGCGCTCGCACAGCATGACGTTCTGGTTGCCGCCCGCCATGATGTACTCGGCCGACATCAACCATTCCTCGATGGTCGCCGAGAGGCCCCGCTTCAGAAGCACGGGTGTCTGCTGTCGACCCAGCGCCTTCAGCAGCGCGAAGTTCTGCATGTTGCGCGCCCCCACCTGGAAGATATCGACGTACTCCGACATGAGCTCGATCTGCGGCGCGTCCATGACCTCGGAGATCGTCTTGAGGCCGTTCGCCTCGGCGGCAGCGCGCAGGAAACGGAGCCCGTCCCCGCCCAAGCCCTGGAACGAGTACGGCGAGGATCGCGGCTTGAATGCGCCACCGCGGAGCACCTGAGCGCCGGCGCGTGCAACGTGCTCGGCGATCGTATGGATCTGCTCCTCGCTCTCCACTCCGCAAGGGCCGGCCATCATGACGACCTGGTCATCGCCGATCGTCAGATCGCCGATCCGAATACGCGTTCCCTCGGGCTTGAAGGAACGTCCGACGAGCTTGTAGGGCTTGGAGATCTTGAGAACCTCCTTGACGCCCGTCAAGACCTCCAGCTCGCGTGGGTCGACCTCGACCGCCTTTCCACCGACAGCGCCGATGACCGTGCGCTCGGCACCGGACGACCGATGGGCATCGAAGCCTAGGGACGTGAGCCGCTCTATGACGCACTCGATCTGGGCCGCATCGGCCCCCGCTTCCATGACAATGACCATACCGGCTCCTGCAGCGATCGCGTTGGCTAGATCAGTCGCGACTTTTGACACCTTAGCGTCCTATGAGAAGTGAGTTGCGATTCGGGTACTCGTCAAACCTACTCGACCCTTTGAAGACGCCGGGTCTCGTCGAGGATGCGCTCGAATACACGGTGGACTGCTGCGTCCTCGAGCGGACCCCGGTTCGTCTTCACGGCGTGCGACAGTACTACTTCTTCTCGGCGAGGCTGATAGGTGGGCTCATTCAGCACCTGCTTGGCTGCGCCGACGAGTCGAGCATACTCTGCGCGCCGGTTGAGCAACGTCACCAGCTCTCGATCGATCTCGTCGATGCGCTGTCGGGACTCGAGCATCGTTTGGCTGGCGCGCTCCGGGTCGGTCGTCATCTGTTCCCCTGCTCTGGGCCGACCGGCCTCTCCAGCCGCTCGGCGGCTGCTCGGAGCTCTTTGACAGTCGAACTCACGGCGAGCGCCGGGTCGGCGGCGTCGTCGATCGCATCAATCAGCGCGCTACCTACGACCACGCCGTCTGCCAACGGCCCTAGCCGCTCGACGTGCTCCGCCCGCTTGACACCGAAGCCAACCACGAAGGGCTTGCGCGCATGGGCACGCACGCGGCCAAGAAACTCGATCGTGCGGGCATGCACATCGCCCCTTGCTCCGGTAACCCCGGTGACGCTGACGCAATACGAGAAATGCGTCGAAACCTCATCGACGACACGGATTCGCTCATCGGTGGTGTTGGGGGCCATGAGGAAAATCGCCGCCAGCCCGTGTTGCGTGCACCCGTCCCGATACTCGGTGGCCTCCTCTGGCGGCAGGTCCGGAACGATCAAACCGTCGACACCGGCCTCGGCGGCGGTCCGCAGGAACGATTCGAGGCCGAACCGCAAGATCGGGTTGCAGTAGCCCATGAGCACGAGCGGCACCTCCGCGGTGAGCGGATCCGCACGGAGCTCAGCGACCACCGACAACACTCGCGCCACCGTCATGCCATTGGACAGAGCGCGCTCGCTAGATCGCTGGATGGTCGGCCCGTCCGCCAAGGGGTCGGAAAACGGCATACCAATCTCCACCACATCCGCCCCGGCCACAACCATGGCCTGCACCAGCGACACGGTGGAATCGAGCTCCGGGTACCCCGCCGTCACGAACGGGATGATCAGCGGCCGTCCGCCGCGATCGGCGAAAACCCGTTCGATCCGATTCACTGGCCCGCCTCCCCACGATACTCGGCAATGGTGGCAACGTCCTTGTCGCCTCTTCCCGACAGGCACACCACGATATGTTGCTCGGGTCGCAGCTCGCCTCGCTCCGCCATGACGAACAGGTGCGCGATAGCGTGTGCCGATTCCAACGCCGGAATGATCCCTTCGATCAGGCACACGCGATCGAAGGCCGCGAGCGCCTGGTCGTCGGTGATCGCCACGTACTCTGCCCGTCCGCTGGCGCGCAGCCAGGCGTGCTCCGGACCCACACCAGGATAGTCGAGCCCAGCCGAAATGGAGTGCGCCAGCTGCACCTGGCCGTCGTCGTCCTGCAGGAGCAGCGACCGAGCGCCGTGCAGCACCCCTGGAGTGCCAGCCGACAGCGTTGCCGAGTGCTCGCCGCTGTCGAGCCCGCGACCGCCAGCCTCCACGCCGATCAGTCGAGCGTCGCTGTCGATGAAGTGGTGGAACAGCCCGATCGCGTTGCTGCCACCGCCCACGCAAGCTATCAGCAGATCGGGCCGATCGACGCCGTTAACGCGCAGCTGCTCGGAGGCCTCGACACCGATAACGCGCTGAAAATCGCGCACCATCGTCGGGTACGGGTGCGGACCCACGACCGAACCGATGATGTAGAACGTCGTATCGACGTTGGTCACCCAGTCGCGGATCGCCTCGTTGGTGGCATCCTTGAGGGTGCGGCTGCCCGAGGTCACCGGCACGACGCGGGCGCCGAGCAACTCCATGCGGAAGACGTTCAATGCCTGGCGGTGGATATCCTCCTCGCCCATGTAGACGACGCATTCCATACCGAACATCGCCGCCACCGTTGCAGTGGCCACGCCATGCTGGCCGGCGCCGGTCTCGGCGATGACCCGCCGCTTGCCCATGCGGCGAGCCAGCAACCCCTGGCCGACGGTGTTGTTGATCTTGTGTGCCCCGGTATGAAGAAGGTCTTCGCGCTTCAACCAGATGGTCGCGCCGCCGACCTCCTCCGACAGACGTCTCGCCTGGTAGAGAGGGGTGGGACGCCCGCAGTAGTCGGCGCGCAAGGAATCCAGCTCAGCACGAAATGCCGGGTCCGCACACGCCTCCTCGTAAGCTTGTTCCAGCGCATTGACCGCCGGCATCAGTGTTTCGGGAATGAACTGACCGCCAAACTCCCCGAAACGCCCCGCTGTGATCGATGTCTCGCTCATCGGAACGGCTCCAGTGCCCGCGCGAACGCGCGGATCAGTTGTGGATCCTTGAGCCCTGGGCGCGACTCCACACCCGACGACACATCCACCGCCCACGGACCGACCTGTTCTACTGCGGCCGCCACCGTCTGCGGCGTCAGTCCGCCGGCGAGCATGATTCGATGGCGCTGCGCCAGCGCTGCCGCAGCCGACCAGTTAGCCAGCGTACCGGTACCGCCGTATTCGCCTTCGACGGCGGCATCGATGAGCAGGGAGCAGTCGGAATACCGATCGGCCAACTGCTGAGCCTGCGCCCCGCTGGATTGCGCGTCCAGTCGCAATGCCTTGAACGCATGCCGTGGCAAGCGCGCTGCGATCTCGGGGGCCTCGTCGCCGGCCAACTGCACGAAGTCGATACCAACCAGATCCACGATGGCCGCGACGTCGGTCGGATCCGGATCGACGAATACCGCGAATCGCCACGTTTCGTCCGGCAGCGAGCCGGCGATCGAAGCAGCCCGATCAGCCGACACCGACCGCGGGCTCGGTGGATAGAAAACGAACCCGATGGCGTCAGCGCCGGCTTCCACTGCCGCGCGAGCCCCGGCCTCCTCGGTGATCCCGCAGACTTTCCAGCGCAGCGGCATCATCCGTCTCCGATCAACAAGCGTTGCAGCGCGGTTGCCGGATCGGTGGCCCGCACCAGGCTCGTGCCCACCAGGACGGCGTGATAACCAGCCGCCTCGAGCTCGCGCAGCTCGCCGGCCGAGCGGATGCCGCTCTCGCTCACCCACACGCTATCGGCGGGAAGCTGCTCGGCCACCCTGAGCGAGTGGCGCCAGTCGACACGCATCGAGCGCAGGTCGCGGTTGTTGACGCCGATAAGGTTGCTCCCCGCCGCTACGACGGCAGCGACCGAGTCGGAATCGTGCAGCTCCACCAGCGCGTCGAGCCGCAGCTGATGGGCGAGCCCCACCAGATCCTCCAACTGCGACGGCTCCAGGGCCTCGGCGATCAACAGGACCGCCGCCGCCCCAGCCAGCGCCGCCTGCTCGATCTGATACCCCTCGACGATGAAATCCTTGCGAAGCACGGGCAGCTCGACTGCTGCGGCCACACTGGCCAGGTGCGCAAGGCTGCCGGCGAAAAACGTCTCCTCGGTCAACACCGATACCGCCGCGGCGCCGGCCCCGACGTAACAGCACGCCAGATCCACGGGGTCGAAGGGGGTGCGCAGAGGCCCCGACAGGGGGCTGGCGCCTTTGACCTCAGCGATCACCGACATGCCATCGCCAGACAGCGCCCGGCGAAGTCGACCCGCCGGCAGGTCCAGGGCGCTGCTGCTCCGAAGCCTTGCCTGCAGCTCGGCGGGCGGAGTCACCGCCCGGTCAGCGGCGGTCTTCTGGCGCGCCGTGTCGACGAGCAGGTCAAGGGTGATCATGGCACCGACTCGCCGCCGGTGACCGTCGCCAGCAATTCCAAGGTCCTTGCTGCCGCTCCGCTATCGATCGCGCTGCTAGCCGCTTCCACTCCCTGAGCCAACGTCTCGGCAGCGCCACCCACCTGCAGTGCGGCGCCAGCATTGAGCACCACGATGTCACGGCGCGGCCCCGGATCACCGGCCAGCACCGAGCGCACGATGGTGGCGTTGTCGGCGGCCGAGCCGCCGACGAGCTGGGGCGCCAGCGCCCGGGTCAGGCCAACTTCCTCAGGGGTGACCGAGTAGGTGCGCAGTCGATCGTCCCTCCATTCCGCCACCTCGGTAGCGCCGAGCAGCGAAAGCTCGTCCATGCCCCCGGCACCGTGCACCACCATGGTGTGCTCGGCACCAAGGTGTCCGAGCACTTCAGCCAACGGCCGCACCAGCGCTGGGTCGTATACGCCCACCACCTGACGTCGCGCCCCGGCGGGATTGGCGAGGGGCCCGAGCAGGTTGAACACGGTGCGAAGACCCAGCTCGCGGCGCGGTCCCACTGCATGCTTCATGGCGGGATGCTGAGAGGGGGCGAACAGGAACGCGATACCGGCGGTAGCAAGGCTACGCCGCAAGCTTGCCTGATCGGCAACGAGCGTAACGCCCAGCGCTTCCAGCACATCGGCGCTGCCACAGGCGCTCGACACGGCGCGATTGCCATGCTTGGCGATCGGCACGCCGGCTGCGGCCGCCACCAGCGCCGCGGCGGTCGATATGTTGAACGTGTCAGCGCCGTCGCCGCCGGTGCCGCAGGTATCGACCAGTCCGGGGATCCCCAGGTCGAGGGGATTGGCGGCTCCGCGCATCGCGACCGCAAAGCCGGCGATCTCGTCGACCGTCTCTCCACGCATCCGCAGCGCCACCAGGAAGCCGGCAATCTGTGCCGACGTTGCCTCGCCGCGCATGATGAACTGCATCGCCAAACGGGCATCCTCGCGCTCCAGCGTCTCGCCGTCGACGACCCGCGCCAGCAGCTCCTTGATCACGGCGACCCCTCCACACCGGGGCGCGGCTGTTGGGAGGCGACCGCCAGGAAGTTACGCAGCAACGTCGGGCCCTCGGGCGTCGCAATCGACTCCGGATGGAACTGCACGCCAAACAACGGTCGGGTTCGATGGCGCATCGCCATGATCAGCCCTCCGGGCGCCGTCGCCGTGACCTCGAGCTCGTCCGGAAAGTCGCGCAACGACACCACCAGCGAATGGTATCTGGCGGCTTCGAGCGGCAACGGCAGGCTCTCGAAGAGCACCCCGCCGTCGTGTTGAACCGGCGCCGTCTTGCCGTGCACGACCTCCGGTGCCAGCTCGATTGCAGCACCGAACGCAGCACCCAGCGCCTGATGTCCGAGACATACACCGAGCAGCGGCGTCTCCTCGGCTATTCCGCGCACCAGATCGATACAACAGCCGGCGGTCTCCGGACGCCCGGGGCCGGGAGAGAGCACTACGCCGGCAGGGTCCATCGCACGTACCCCTTGCACGTCGATCTCGTCGTTGCGGCGCACCTGCATCTGCGCACCGAGAGCGCCCAGCGCCTGTACGAGGTTGTAGGTGAACGAGTCGTAGTTGTCGATGACCAATATCACGAGGCCGCCTCTGGTCCGGCGCGACTGCGCCGCTGCTGTTCGGCGGTGGCCGCTTCGGCCCAGGCGAGCGCCTGTAGCGGAGCCGCCGCCTTCTCGTCCGTCTCGACCAGCTCGCGTTCGGCCCGCGAATCGATCACCAGCCCGGCGCCCGCCTGTACACGCGCGATGCCCTCCCGCATGACGATGGTTCGAATCGCAATGCACGAGTTGAGGTTGCCCGCGAAGTCGCTGTACAGCACCGCCCCGGCGTAGACCCCGCGCGCCTGCTCCTCGAGCTCGTTGATGATCTCCATGGCGCGAATCTTCGGGGCCCCCGACACGGTGCCGGCTGGAAAGCTGGCGAACAGAGCCTCCGTCGGCGACACGTCGGCGCGCAAAGCGCCACGCACAGATGAAACGATGTGCATCACGTGCGAATAGCGCTCGATACGCATGAACTCCGGAACTTCGACGGCGCCGTATTCCGCCACCCGACCGATGTCATTGCGCCCGAGGTCGACGAGCATGAGGTGTTCGGCGCGCTCCTTCTCATCGGCCAGTAGCTCCTCCTCCAGACTCCGGTCGATCTCGGGGTCGGCGTCGCGGCGTCGCGTACCGGCAATCGGCCGGTTCTCCACAACACCGTCCTCGACGCGCACCAGCATCTCCGGCGACGAGCCGACAATCGCTGCCGCGCCGGTATCCAGACAGAACATGTAAGGCGAGGGGTTGATGGCACGAAGGGCACGATAGACCGTCAGGGGTGAAGCGTCGGTACGGCACTCGAGCCGCCTTGACAGGACCACCTGGAACACGTCGCCGGCGCGAATGTAGTCGCGTGAGCGCTCCACACCCTCGCAGAAACGCTCGCGGGATGGCTCCTCCGTCGTCGGCAGCGCCGGTGCGTCGGTCGGCGAAACAACATCCAGCGGCGCGCATTCCGGCGCCGGAGCATCGAGTAGCCTGGCGAGTCGGGTCAGCCGCTCAACGGCATCGTCGTAGGCTCGCCGCAGGCCGCCATCATCCTCCGGGTCCTTGACGTGGGCATTGGCCACCAGCTTGATGCGGTGCTTCAGATGATCGAAGGCAAGCAGCGTGTCGTAGAACCCCATGTACAGCCACGGCAGGTCGTCTCCCTGGCGCGGGTACGGGATGCGCTCTACCCAACGCACTGCGTCGTAGCCGATGTAACCGACCCCGCCACCCGAGAAGGGAGGCGCTCCGGCCACTTCGGCGCCCCGATAGCGAGCCTGGATTTCTGCCAGGTTGGTCACCGGATCGCCTTCGAGGCGTTGCTCGGGCTCGCCCGCCGGACGTAGGACGAGCCCATCAGCGTCACCTACAACCTCGAGGAACGGGTCACCGCCGAGGTACGAGTAGCGACCGATGTGTTCTCCGCCCTCGGCACTTTCCAGCAAGAAGGGCCTGCGCACATGCCCAGCCAGTCGCAAGGCGGCCGAGACCGGGGTCAACAGATCGCCGATACGCTCCATGCACACCGGTACAACCGTGGCGTCGGCAGACGCCGCCACAAACCCCTCCAGATCGGGGTACGCGTTCAATCGCACTGCCTGCACTCGCGGACGCACATAGACGAGGACCGTCGCCTCACGGCCAGCCTCCGGTTCGTTTCCGTTGGGGTGGAACTACGCGCCGCAGGCGGGCCGCCGGTGCCAACACCAGTAGCCGTCACGCCAAGCGTGCGGTGCGAAGTGGACGAGGCTCGACGGAGAGCCCGCGCAGAACTCGCGGGCCAGGTTCGCAATGTCAATGCTCATCGCGCTCTCCGTCGTAGTGACTTTCGGGCACCGCAGGCGACCATCCATGGATGTCGTCCGAGGCGCGGGCTCGCCCCGCTGACGATGAGCGTAGCAACCCGATCGGGGCGCGGTCAATCAGTGCGCCGCAGACCATCCAGCGTCCGACAACGAGCGGTGCCTGCCACAGCGCTCAGGAACCGAGACTCGCCCAGAACGCCATCAGACCGGTCGACAGAACCCACAGCGCGATCGCCATCGCCATCGCCGCGCCGCGCTTGAGGCCGAGTAGCCGCTCGCAACCGATGACGATCACCGCCATCCACCAGAAGTTGAAAACGTCGACGCGTGCCACCACCTGCGCCATTGCCGGGGACAGCTCGATATCACCCGTAAAAAGGCCGAGACCGAGCGACGGCATCGACCGCACGAAGTCCGCCACCCGCCGGATCTCCGGTGGCTCGAGACGCCAAACCAGGGTCACGAAGGCGGTGGCCAGCAACGGGTGAATCACCGCTCCGATCGAAGCGACGGCGAAGCTATGGGAGAACTTGGTCACCCCGCCCATGGTGCTGGCACCAATCCAGATCAACCCGGCCAGCACGACGACGGAGAGAAGAGCGAACAGGTTGAACCCGACCGCCCAGGCCGGCGCCCACTTGTCCATCGTGTCGATGATGGTGCGGACCTGCTCGGCATCGACCTGCTGGCCCTGGCCGGCCATTCCCTCGACCACCCCGACACGCATGATCTGACGCGTGATGTCGAGATTCACCGCCCCGAGCAGCATCATCACGACGATCATCCAGAAGATCGGCCAGCCAGCCAGCAGCGGGTGCCGCCCGAGAACCTCGAACGCCTGGGTCGGCGCCAAGACAGCGTTCAGCGTCGGACCGAAAATCGCCGCCACGCCGCGTGGCACATCGGCCTCGGAGAGCTCGGGCGAGCCCACCCCGTCGGTCATGCTGTCTCCTTTCGGGCGGCGCCAAGTGCCCTCATTGCCGCCGTCCGCATGCGGCCTGTGGGTGGTCGGGTGCCCATCCATATCTCATGCTGCGCCGCCGCCTGTCCCAAGAACATCTCTAAACCGGAGATCGTCGAACAACCCCGCGCGCGTGCCTGTCGAAGCAATTCCGTCTCCGGCGGACGATAGACCATGTCCAGGACCACCTCATCTCCTCGCAATCGGTCGGTCGGAATAGGCGATTGGGCGGCTCCGTTCATACCCACAGGGGTAGCGTTGACGATCATCTGAGCGCCGGTATCAGCGATCTCGCCAAGGCTCGCCGCCTGGCAACCGATCGACGCGGCAACCTTGCGAGCGCGCTCTACCGAGCGCCCCAGCATGACCACCTGCGCCCCGGCCTGCTGCAATGCGACGGCAGCGGCCGCAGCAGCTCCCCCAGCACCCAACACCGCGACGAGCTTGCTGTCGACAGGGGCCACCGAACGCAGCGCCTCGACGAGCGCGGCACCGTCGGTGTTGTGCCCCTCCCAGCGCCCGTCGCGTAACACCAGCGTGTTTACCGCTTCCATGTGCTCTGCATCGGCCGAGAGCACGTCAGCGAACTCCGCTGCATGACGCTTGTACGGCATGGTGACGCTCAAGCCGACTACCTGAGCGGCGACCGCCATGCGCATGACCGAGGCGAAATCGTCTCCAGGCAGGGGCAGGTAGAGCGCCTCGCGCCCCTCTTGCTCGAAAGCAGCGTTGAACACTACCGGGGACAACGACTGGGTTATCGGATCGCCGATGACCGCATAGCGCGCGTGAGTGGGCCGCCAGCGCTCGGTGCGGAGCTGATGGCGCAACACCTCCGCGGACCACTGGCCCGGCGCGGTCGGGTGGCCCACCGGGGCCGAGGCATACGACCACACGCCGCCTCGCGACAAATCGACCAGCCGGCTGCCGGCGCCGGCTGCCTCCATGCAAAAGCAGGTGCATTCGATTCCGGCGGCACGCAACGCGTCGCCCGCGGCGAGCATCGGCAGAAGATCATCCGCCGTCTGCGCCGCGGTCACCAGCTTGGCGACGGCCGGCCGCAGCTCCAGAATCTGCCCAATCCTCTGGTCAACGTCGTGCGGTCTAGCCTCCGTCCAGTGATGCGACAGCACGATGTGCTCGCGAGCCTCGATCAGCGCCTCCGCCGCCCACTCCGCATCGAGCTCGATGTCGACGTACCTTGCACCGGCACCGAGCGCCGCAGTGATGAGCTCGCGCCGCTCCCGCTCATCACCGTCGAAGCCTCCACCATCCGAGCGCCGGCGGCAGGTGGCCACCGCATCGACGGGTGCGCGATTCACCAACTCGGCCACATCGGCCGCGGTTACCATCGGCGTCAGAGCATCCAGGCGAACCTCGACGAGATCGGCATCTCCGAGCTGTTCGTACGCCGCGAACAGTTCGTCGAGGTTCGCCACCGCCAGGCTAACGCAAATCCTCGGTCCGCTCATTTCCTCGGCGACCCCGCGCTCAGCGGCTGGCCGGCTCACCGACCGCAACCGCGGTGGGCGTGTCGATACTCGGAGCTCGGCCGCACAGCGGACACTCCGGATCGCGGCCCAGTTGCACCGACCGGAAGCTCATCAGCTGGGTGTCCACAAGCAGCAGCCGTCCCATGAGCGCGGTCTCCTGGTAGACGAGTAACTTGAGACCCTCTGCCGCTTGGATGCTGCCGATGATGCCGGCGAGCGCACCCAGCAGGCCCGCATCACGGCATGGTGGCTGCTCGCTCGGCGGACTGCGAAACAGGCAGCGGTAGCAGGGGGTCTGCGGCGGAGCTATGACGGTGACCTGTCCTTCGAAGCGATACAGGCTACCGGTGACCAGCGGGACGGCGGCGAGCACGCAAGCGTCGTTCACAACATAGCGGGTAGCGAAATTATCGCTCCCGTCCAGCACGAGGTCGTACGCGGCGACGAGATCGAGCACGTTGGCCGCCGTTACCCGCATCGCGTGCTGACGGATTTGCACGGAGGGGTTCTGAGAACTCAGGCGGGCGGCCGCCACTTCCACCTTGCTGCGACCGCGATCGCCGTCGTCGAAGAGCACCTGACGCTGCAGGTTGGAGGCATCGACGACGTCGTCATCGGCCAGGCCGACGGTCCCGACTCCAGCAGCGACGAGATACTGCGCGATCGGGCACCCGAGACCACCGACGCCGACCACCAGGACACGTGCCGCCATGAGCCGACGCTGCCCCTCGGCGCTGAACCCCGGAAGCTGCAGATGGGCCTGATAGCGCTCCATCTGCTCCGACGTTAGCCGCTCAGGTGACATGGCTGCCCTCGGACACCTGCCAGCGGATCGGCTGGCGACTCTTGTAGCCTTCCGGCTCGATCTGCACCGTCGTATGGCCGATCCCGAAGCGCTCATGCACCACCAGGCGCACCGCGTCCAAGATCCCCTCGCACTCGACCAGCCGCTCCTGCTTGACCTCGACATGGCATGAGAGAGCGTTGACTCCCGATGTCAGGCTCCAGATGTGCAGATCGTGCACGCCCTCAACGCCATCGAGCGACGAGATCGCCGTCTCGACCTCGCCGTACTCGATACCGGCTGGCGTAGCTTCGAGTAGCACGTCGACCGACTCACGCAACACCCGCCAGGCGCCGACCACGATGATCGCCGCGATAAGCGCCGAGAGTGCCGGGTCGACCCAGTAGGCGCCGGTGGCAAGCATCACCACGCCGCCGATCACCACGGCGACCGAGGACAACAGGTCGCCGAGCACATGGAGGTAGGCGCTGCGGAGATTGAGGCTGTGAGTATGCCCCGACAGAAAGAACAGCCCCAAGCCGTTCGCGACCAGGCCGACAACCGCAACTGCCATCATCAGGGGCGTGTCGACGGCCGGCGGCTCGAGCAACCGTTCGTAGGCCTCCCAGCCGATGAACCCGGAGATCACCACGAGCACCACGCCGTTCGCCAGCGCCGCGAGGATCTCGAGTCGGTGCCAACCGTACGTCTTTCTCCGGGTCGCCGGACGCGTCGCAAAGCTGACCGCCAGATAGGCAAGCAGGAGCGCCAGCGCATCCGACAGCATGTGGCCGGCGTCGGCGAGCAACGCCAGGGAGTTACTCAGCCAACCGCCGACGAACTCCACCACCAGGATGACGCTGGTGGTGACCAGCGCCAGCGTGAGGCCGCGTCGCTCGCTCGTACGCTGCCGGCCAGAGGCGGCCACGCCACCGTGCGGATGCTGATGAGAATGCGCCATGCTAGCGATTCTACTCTGACCCGCCCGCTGCACGGCGCGATACGTGCGCCAGGACCTGGAGCAGGACATGGGCGGCGACGGCAGCGGTGCTGTCGCTCGGATCGAGCGCCGGAGCCACCTCGACCAGATCCAAGCCGACGATGCGTGTCGCGCCCCACAGCGCCGTCAGCAAGTCGAGCACGGCGCGGCAATCGGGGCCGCCCGCAACCGGGTAGCCGGTACCTGGGGCCGCCGCCGGGTCCAACACGTCGATGTCCAGCGACACGTACAGAGGGCTCGACCCGACCAGCTCGAAGATTCGGCTCGCCGTCTCCTCGCTTCCAGCGGCGTTCCACTCCGATGCGGTGATCACGAGGCCTGCCTCGCCGATGGAATCGAGCTCGGCATGCGCGAAAGACCGCAGGCCAACAAGGCCAGTCGACCCGGCCTCGACCCCGACCGTGTCCCATACCCGGCGCACCACGCAGGCGTGCGAGTTGCGATCGCCATCGTAGATATCGAAACAATCGGCGTGGGCGTCGAGCATGAGGAAGGCGAGATCCGGGTGTCGGTCGGCGACCGCCGCTACCAGGGGCGGGGTGACCGAATGGTCACCACCGAGGCCGATGAGAAATCCGTCGGGCTGTCGCCTCAGCGCCTCGCGGGCGGCCGCCTCGATAGCCGGCCATGAAGGTCCGTCGAGCGTCACATCGCCCAGGTCGCGGACCTGCAGCCCGCTGACCGGGCGCCCGGCTTCGTCGATCGCCTCTGCACTTTCGGCCCATCGACGGATAGCAGCCGGCCCCGCCGAAGCTCCCGAGCGACCGGTCGCGGCATCGTCCGCTGGACATCCCAGAATCAACGCGGTGTGTTGCTCGCCCACCCGGTCTGTGAGCCCGAACCAGCCACCGATCTCACGCATCCAGCGAGGCTCCCCCGCACGATGGTGCCCGTCAAGCGCCGGCGGACCGCATGTCCAGCGTTTCGCAGGCCGCAGCAGGTGTTTGAACGCAGCAACCACTCCGGCTAATCTGCCCGCATGAGCAACGAACACGACTCCAAGAGTTCTTTCGCGACCCGCGCCGTTCACGTCGGCCAGGATCCCGACCCGCAAACGGGTGCGGTGATTCCCCCACTCCACGCCACCTCCACATTCGTGCAGTTCGAGTTCGGCAAACCCGGCGAGTACATCTACTCGCGCAGCGCCAATCCGACGCGTACGGCGCTCGAGCTCAACCTCGCGTCGCTCGAGTCGGCGGCGCACGGAATCGCGTTTGCCAGCGGCTGCGCGGCGACCGACTCTGTCATCCGACTCCTGCGCCCGGGGGCGCACGTTATCGCCTGCGCCGATCTGTACGGAGGGACCTATCGGCTATTCGAGCAGGTGCTGCGCGACTTCGGCTTCGACTTCGAGTACGTCGACGCCACCGACGTAGCCAACGTCGAGGCAGCGTGGCGCGAAGAGACGGCAATGGTCTATCTCGAAACTCCGACCAACCCGCTGATGACGCTCACCGACATCGAAGCGGTCTCCCAGCTGGCGCGCCAGCGAAACGCCCGAGTGGTGGTCGACAACACCTTCATGAGCCCGTACTTTCAGCGTCCGCTGGAGCTTGGAGCTCACCTCGTTCTGCACTCCACGACCAAGTACATCAACGGGCATTCCGACAGCATCGGCGGGGTCCTGATGACCAACGACGACGACGATGCCGAGCGCCTTCGCTTCATCGCCAAGAGCGTCGGCGCGGCGCTGTCGCCGTTCGAGGCATGGCTTATTCAGCGCGGCGTGAAGACGCTGGCGTTGCGCATGGATCGCGCCGATATGACCGCCCGGCGGGTCGCCACCTATCTCGACAACCATGCGGCGGTGGAACGCGTCTACTATCCGGGGCTCGAATCGCACCCGCAGCACGAGCTCGCCAAACGCCAGATGTCCGGGTTCGGTGGCATGGTTTCGTTCGATCTCGACGGCATGGATTCGGTGAAGCGGTTTCTGGACGCTCTGCAGGTATGCACCCTCGCCGAGAGCCTCGGTGGCGTCGAGACGCTGATCTCCAACCCCGCTTCGATGACGCATGCCTCCATCCCCCGGGCGGAGCGTGAGGCGCGCGGGGTGAAGGACGGCCTGGTGCGGATCTCCGTCGGCATCGAGGATCCCGACGATCTTCTGGCAGACCTCGACACGGCTCTGGCGCTCGTCTGATCGATGCCAGCAATCAAGGAGATCGTCGCCCGCGAGATCCTCGATTCGCGTGGCAACCCGACCGTAGAGGTCGACGTTCGCGCCGCTGATGGAAGTATGGGTCGAGCTGCGGTCCCATCGGGAGCCTCGACCGGTCACGCCGAGGCTCTCGAGCTGCGCGATGGCGATCGTGACCGCTATCTGGGAAAAGGCGTGCTCAGCGCGGTGCGCAACGCCGCAGCGACGATCGAGGCGATCGTCGGCATGGAAGTCACTGACCAGTCGGCGATCGACAGCGCGCTGATAGAGCTCGACAGTTCGGACAACAAGCGGCACCTGGGGGCCAACGCTCTGCTCGGTGTCTCGCTGGCGGCCGCCCGATGCGGCGCGGCAGCGACCGGGTTGCCGTTGTACAGCTATCTCGGCGGCGACGCGGCGTGCTTGCTTCCCGTTCCGTTGATGAACGTGATCAACGGCGGCGCACACGCCGATACGTCGCTCGACATCCAGGAATTCATGTTGGTACCAGTAGGAGCGACAACGTTCGCCGAAGCGCTCCGGGCCGGCGCCGAGACATTCCACGCGCTCAAGAAGCTACTCAACGAGCGCGGGCTGTCGACCGGGGTGGGCGACGAGGGCGGGTTCGCGCCGCAGCTTTCCGACGCACGGACGACACTCGACCTGCTGTGCGTGGCCATCGAGGCCGCCGGGTATCGGCCCGGCGAAGACATCTACCTGGCGCTCGATGTAGCCGCCACCGAGGTGAGCTCGGCTGGCACGAGCCCCTATTCGCTCCCCGGCGAAGGCATCATCTCGGGGGAATCCGAGACACTGTCAGACCTGTATGCGCAACTGGCGAAGGAGTATCCGCTGCTGTCGATCGAGGACGGACTCGGCGATGAGGACTGGCAGGGATGGGCGGCGTTGACTCGACGCCTCGGCAGCCAGCTACAGCTCGTCGGCGACGACCTTTTCGTCACCAACGTCGACCGACTGCAGCGCGGTATCGACGCCGGCGTCGCTAACGCCATCCTTATCAAGCCGAACCAGATCGGCACGCTCACCGAAACACTGGATGCTGTGCGGCTAGCCGAGGAACATGGCTACGGCGTAATGATCTCGCACCGCTCTGGTGAGACCTCCGACACGACGATCGCTGACATCGCGGTCGCCACCGGGTGTGGCCAAATCAAAACCGGGTCGGCCTCGCGTGGCGAGCGTATTGCCAAGTACAATCAGCTCTTGCGGATCGAGGAGTCCCTGGGTGGGACTGCTGCCTACGCTGGCAGGAAGGCGTTCGCGGCACTGGCATAGTGGGTGGACATGGGCATCCGGATTCTCATTCCGAGGCCACAACGCAAACGCGGCACAGCACCCACACGGCGATTCGTCTGGGTGGCGGCCGGGCTCGGTATCTGGGGCATCGCCTACACCTTCTTCGGCGCCGGTGGATTGGTCGGCGTACACCGGGCGCGCGACGACGTGGAGGAGCTGCAACAGGAGATCGTCGAAGCCGAGCACGACAACCAGGCCCTTCGCGAGCGCATTCGATTGCTGCGCAGCGACCCCATGACGATCGAGCGCGAGGCCCGCGAACGGCTGGGTCTGGTGAAACCCGGTGAGAAGGTTTACCTTCTTCCTGCGCTGCCTCCGGACGACGGGTCCGGCGCCAACGAAGACGATTCCCTGGCTCAGCAGTCCGCAGCCAGACCCGGCCTCCCTCGGTAGCCTTCCGCTCCTTCGGTTAGCATACCCGCGCAACCCCCTGCCGCCCGAAGGGTTACGGCCACCACACTTCCCCCACGGCCTGCTAGACACATGACTCGCATCGGAATCTACGGGTGGGGTGTGGTCGCGCCATGCTCTCCTGATGTGGCCGCGTTCGCCGCCAACCTCGAGAAGTCCGACAGCTGGCTCGCTCCGTTCTCCGATCCCGACAAGTCGAACTTCCTGGCCGGATCGCCGGAGTTCGACCTGTCGACCTACCGACCCTGGATCGACGCGCGGTTCACACCCACCAAGTTCGTCCAGCTGCGCCAGAAGATGGGCTTTACGACGCAATACGCGATCGGAGCGTTCATCCAATCGCTGGGGCAGAACCCGGGCATCGAGGCAACGCTGCAATCGCTTGGCGACGAAGCCCAGGTCTTGGTCTCCACCGGCCTCGGCGACCTGCCGACGTACTATGACTGCTCGGTGGCGCTGTATCGGGCGCGCCGGCGATGGGAGGAGTTCTGGGCCCAGCCACAGCGCAACACCGATCGGGACACCTTCGACTCCGGCAGCAGCGAACGCCGCGACGAGCTACGCCGGCCCTGGGGCGTGCCAGCACGCCCCGAGGGGATCGATGACCCGGCAGCTCGCGACGACGCCGCCGAGGCTTGGAATCACTTCTGGGCAGGCCGATCGGATGGGTTGGCCGCGTTCCTGGAGCGTCTCAACGCCATCGAGGCGCAAGGCGTTCAGGGCGAGGTCGAACAAGGCAAGCTCCGACTGTTGCGTCGCAAGCGCACCGAAACCAAGCGCCTGCAGAGGGAAGTAGGCTGCCCGACACCGCCGTGGCTGGCGGTGTCGGCGAACCTTCTTTGGAACATCGCCAACACTGCCGCCTCCCAGGTGTCGATGCTGGGCCGTATTACCGGAGCAGCGTATGCGCCGGTGGCGGCTTGCTCGGGCTTCGGCGTCGCCTTGCACCTGGCCATGCAGGCCATTCGCACAGGAGAAGCCAAGGCGGTCGTGGTGGGAGCGACCGACCCGCCACCCCACATGCTGAGCGTCGGGACATTCTACAGGGCCCGCGTGCTGGCTGCCGACCGGGCGCCATCGGTGCCGCTCACGGATCTCCGCGGCACCCACGTGGCCGGCGGTGCATGCGTTTGGATCGTCGGTGACCGGGACTTCATGGAAGGCCAGGGGTACTCGCCGCTTGGGCTGGAGATCCTTGGTGTGGGGGTTACCTCGGACGCCGACCACATCATCACCCCGTCAACAGAAGGACCGCGAGGCTCGATCCGACGCGCCCTCGAAGACGCCGGCGTATCGGCCGACGAGATCACCAACTGGGACCTGCACGCCACCGCCACGCCCGGCGACTATCAGGAGGTCCGCAACCTCAGCGCGATGGTTCGTGATGGCGTCGTGGTAACCGCCAGGAAAGGCACCTTCGGACACGGCATGTCGTGTGGCGGCGGCTGGGAGCTGTTGGCACAACATCTCGGCCTGGCGGAAGGTCGGATTCACCCTACCCCGCTGACCGCCGAGCAACTGAACCCGAGTGTGAAGAGCGCTTCGCTGCGCTACGTGCTCGACGAAGGTTGCGAGGCGGAGCCCGGTGCGGCCGGTAAACTCTCGATGGGAGTCGGCGGCATCAACGCCTGCGTCATCTCTCGACCCTGGAACACCGCCGTTTAGCAGGTCCTGGTGGACGTGTGCCGGGCTTGGCTGGTCGCACGAATCGACTCGAAAGCGCTGGGACGCAGTCCTCCGGGAGGGAACATGCCTTACGTCTATCTGGCCATCGCGATCGTCGCCGAAGTGGTCGGCACCACTTCGTTGAAGGCATCTGAGGAGTTCACGCGACTCGCGCCGAGCCTAACCGTGGCGGCAAGCTACAGTGTCTCCTTCTATTTCCTCTCCATGGTCCTGCGGAGCATCCCCGTGGGGATCACCTACGCTGTGTGGTCCGGGTTGGGCATCGTCCTGGTGACCGTCGCCGGAGCAATCGTCTACAAGGAGATCCCCGACGCCGCGGCGCTGCTGGGCATGGGGATGATCGTCGGTGGTGTGCTCGTCATGAACGTGTTCTCGAAGACCGTGACCCCTTAACGCGGCGGCGGATCAGCGACCGCCCCAGGGCTTCGAGAGACGCTCCGTGAACATCTCGATGAATCGCGGCCAGTCGAGATCGTACTGAACCTCGATGCGCTGGGCGCCCTCCGCGCCCGGCCAGATGCGATCACCGCCGACTGAGGTGCCGTAGCTGATTCCGCGATTGATGTCGACGTCGACGAACAGCTCGCGCGTTGTCACCAACGACGGGTCGATCAAGCTCGCCACTGCCACCTGGTCGTACATCAGCCACACCGTCGACGGATCGTTGTCGTAGACGGGCCCCATCTCCCGACGGAGCAGCTCGGTGATGGACGTCTCCGTGGCCACCAGCCGCTCGTATGCCGTCCGATCGAGCGCCGTCTTGCGCGATACGTTCAGCGGCGACAGCAAGATGGGGATCCCCGAGCGCAGTACGGCACGCGCCGCTTCCGGATCTACCCAGAAGTTGAACTCGGCGCTCGGGGTGGCGTTGCCTTGCCCGTCGGGCAAGCTGGCAATGGCGCCGCCCATGATGACGAGCCTCTCGGTGTGCCGGGCGAAGTCAGGGTCCTGTCGCATCGCCATGGCCACGTTGGTCAGCGGGCCGATGGCGAGGATGGTGATCTCCCCGGGCTGTCGGCGCACTGCCTCGACCATGAACGCGACCGCTCCGGTGTCTTCCAGGGCCTTTGCGGCGAACCCTCCGTACGGCTCGCGAGGCGGATCGTTCGACCACCACTCCCCGTGGCTCTGTGTGGCGTACTCCGACTTCTCGTGCACCAGCGGCATGTCGGCCCCGGAGTACACCGGAACCTCGGTGCGCTCGGCGATCTCCAGCATTCGCAGCACGTCGGCGTTGGCCTGCTCGAGCGAGAAGTTGCCCGCCACCGTCGTGATACCGACGATCTCCAGCTCCGGCGATTGCAACGCCAGCAGCAACGCCATGCCATCGTCCTGCGGCGGCATGGCGAAGTCGGTGTCGAAGATCACCCGGTGCTGGGCCGACGCGACGCCCGCCGTCAGCAACAGGATCGAGGCAACGGCACCGCGCACCGCCGTAAACAAGCGCTACATCCTCGAGCCGGTCAAGACGACGTCGGCCAGCGACCACAACTGCCCGAACGTAGCCGTCTCGTCGGTGGCATCCTTGCCCTGCGCCTCGAGGCTCTGGACGAGCCCGAACATCGACCAGCCGTTGCGAGGATGGATGGCGAGATCGTCGCGGTAGACCTGTTCGGCTGCGGCAGCGTTCCCGGCGGCCAGGAGCGCGTGCCCCAGGGACTGTCTCGTCGGGTAGTACCAGAATGGCGGTTCCGTGTACGGCAGCTCGTCCTGCGTGGCGACGGCGCGCTCGAAGTGCCCAACCGCCGCGTCGAGCTCGCCCTCGGCCATGGCGATATCACCGAGCACCAGGGCATCAGCAATCGACAGCAACGTGCTGGCCGGATAATCCACCGAGTCGATGTGGCGGATCTTGTCGGTCTCCAGCAACTGTTCGAGGGCTTGGCGTTCGGCCCGGGCCACCGAGAGGTCACCCTGAGCAACGAAGGCGGTGGCGCGGGCATAGCGCCAGATGGCGTTCGAAAAATCAAGGTCCTCGGCCGGCTGAGGCTCGCTCAGCACTTCATCCCATCGTGCGAACCGCGTCAACGCGAGCATCGGAATGGTGTGGAAGAACTCGACCCCCGGATACTCCTCGATCATCTCCATCTGGATGTTGGCGGCGACGCGCCGGCCGGCGTCGATGGCTACCTCACTGCGTCCCTCCATGGTCGAGGCGGCCCACAGGAAGTGAATGTTGTGCGGGTAGTAGGCGGCCGGATAGAAGCCCTGAGCATTGCATGCAGCAATGTAGGCCTCATCCACAGTGGCGGCCAGCACGTTCACCTCAGAAGCGTCGTGGTACCGACCCACCCGCCAGTAGATATGCGCCGGCATGTGCACGAGGTGTCCGGCTCCAGGCACCAGGTTGACCAACCGGTCGGCACCCGCCTCGGCGCGCTCCGGAGCCGAGGACGCCTCCACTGCGTGGATGTACAGATGGATCGCCAATGGGTGGTTCGGCGTGCGCGCCAGCACCTCCTCCAACGTCTCGATTACCTCGACCGTCTCGGGCTTGGGACTCTCCGGGTCGACCCAGTAGTCCCACGGCATCGTGTTCATCAGCGACTCGGCGAACAGTGCTGCCACGTCGTCGTCGTCGGGGTACTTCTGATGCATCTGCCGCATGGCCTCTGCATACGCCAGGTCGAGCGGTTCGCGGTCAGTGGCCGGGTCGCCGTCATAGCGAACGGCGAGCGCATCGATGAGATCCTGCTCCTTCGGTGTCGCGATGCTCTTGCGGGCGACCGCTTTGCCGATCGCCGCGTAGGCCGCGAGACGATCTTCGTCCGCCATCACGACCTTGCCGTTGAAGGTGACGTTGATATTCGGACCCAGCGCCAGCGCCTCGCCCCAGTAGCACATGGCGCAGTCGTCATCGAGACGCTGGGCGGCACGGAACGACCGTATCGACTCGGCATGGTTGAACGCGAAGTCGATTACCAAGCCCTGGTCGAAGTAGCGCTGCGCGTCGGGGTCGGAGGTGGTAATGGCGTGGGAATGGTCGCCCATGCCGTCGAACAGCGGCGCCCCGGCGCGAGCCGCGAGCGCGTTGCGCGCCGCGACTGCCTCCTCAGGATCGGACGCCTCGCCTGCAGCGCAGGCGAGCGACAGGAGTGCAGCAAGCAAGGCAACAGATAACGCAGCTCGAGACGACCTCATGAAACCACTCCTATGGCGGAGGCAACCCGGGTGCTCGTATGCTGAACCGGCAACTCGGCTGGCAGACTAACAGGTCGCGGTGGACGTGTTGCGGGCCTGCTGGCGCGCTCATTCCAATCGGCGAACCAGGCGCGGTTTCGACGGCCCTGCGGCGGAATTCATCGAAATCTCATCTCGCGGAACGGGAAAAGACACCCGAGGCGGTTTCCGGAAGTGGGTGGTTCCTTGGGCCGCGTGTCCCGCAAATCCTGTCGCGTCGGTGATTCCCGCGGCGGGGCCGTTGGGCGCGCGGCCCGAGAACCGCCTCGCTCTCCTAGCAGCTCGCAAGCAGAGCGCCCAGCGCCGACGGTGGCGACTATCTGGCGGGTCGTGGTGGAAGCGTGGGGCGCAGCGCTTCCCGCAGCCGATCCGTCTCGACTTCGTCGAGTTGCATGGTCTCTTCGTCGATCGCCACACCGTAGTCGTCGCGGGCGCGCTGCAGAGTTACGTAGCCGTTGCGCACGTCCTCGAGGACCAGCGCCGGGTCGCGCTCATCGGCAGGGCCATAGCCGCCGCCACCAGGCAACTCCAGCGTGACCTCTGTGCCTGGCGCCAGCCGCTCGCGGATCTTCGGGTACACCGCAACATCGTTGTTCGCGTACATCGCACCCGGGGCACCTGCGCCGCCCCCCGCCAAGCCCGGGGCGGCGAACTGCACACGCTCGTATAGTCCCGAGAACATGTAGGGGCGATCGGTGCGCACGGCAATCTGCATCAGCTGTCCGAGGCCACCGCGGAAGCGTCCCGGCCCGCCGGAGTCGGGGATCAGCTCCCTACGCTTGAGCATCACCGGCGAGACAGCCTCGATGACCTCCACCGGCACGCCGGCGATGCCGCTCGGGAAAGCGGTTGCCGACAGACCGTCGCGATCGGACAGAGCGCCGGTACCACCGGAGGAAAACCAGACGTAGCTGAACGGCTTATCGGTGCGCGTGTCGTGGCCGAACACCTGTGTGTCCCAGAGGCTGTCGAAGCCCGGAGCCGAGACGCGGTCCGGTAGGACATCGGCCAGCGCTGTGAAGATCGCCCCGGGCAGGTAGTGGCCGATCAGGTGCCGTCCGCCGATTGCGGCTGGAAACTGCGCGTTGAGGATGCACCCGACCGGGGCGGTAACGCCCACCGGCCGGAAGCTACCTTCGTTGTTGGGCACCTCCGGGGCAATCGCACACTTCACCCCGTAGGTCGTGTACGCGTGGCTGTAGTTGAACGCCACGTTGATGCCCCAGCTCACCTCGGGCGACGTCCCGGCGTAGTCGACCTGCAGCGAATCCCCGGCCACGGCGACCGCCGTGCAAATCCGGATCGGCTCCTCGAACCCATCGCACATGGTCTCCGAGCCATACTCACCGTCGGGGATCGCCGCAATACGCTCCCGCATGGCCGCCTCGGAGCGCTCAACGATCAGGTCAGAGAGATCTTCGATGTCAGAAAGATCGAACTCCGCCAGGCTCTTGAGAAGCTGATGGCCCCCTACCTCGTTGGCCACTACCTGCGCGTGAATGTCGCCGAGCACCTCGTCGGGTGCGCGGACGTTGGCCCGTATGAGAGCCAGCAGCGTATCGTTCGGCCGGCCGGCATCGTGCAGCTTCATGATCGGGATAAAGAGCCCTTCCTCGTACACCTGACGCGAGTCGGCCGACAGGCCGCGACCGCCGATGTCGAGCGCATGGCAGGTGTTGCCGAAAAACGCCACGACGGCTGATCGGTGGAAGACCGGCGTGATGACGGTGATGTCGTTGAGTTGCGAGGCCGTCTTCCAGGGATCGTTGGTGGCCAACACATCGCCCGGCTGCAGCGAGTCGAGGGGGAAGGCGGCGAGGAAGTGCCCCATGCTCGTAGCCATGGAGTTGATATGTCCCGGCGTCCCGGTAACCGCCTGGGCGATCATGCGACCGCGGCGATCGAAGATACCCGCCGACAGGTCGCCGGCCTCGCGCAGCACCGAGGTAAACGAGGTGCGCATCAGAGCCGCGGCCTGCTCGTTGACCACGCCGACCAGGCGGTTCCACAGCACGTCGAGGAGGATCGCATCCATCACATTTGCCCTCATGTCAGCTGCACCACGAGATTGAGCGATTCGTCTACGTGGGCTTCCGTTCCGGGGCCGATCACCACGGTCGACTCGCGCTCCTCGACAACCGCCGGGCCATCGAATCGCGCTCCGAGCGCGAGGGCATAGCGGTCGTACACCGGTACCTGCACCATCGCCGATTCCTCGGGAACGTAGATCAGCCGGTGACCCTTGATCGAGTCTGCCGCATCGGCAGCGCTCCCCGACTGGCCGGCGGTGTCTGCCGGAGCCTCGGGAAGATGCAGGTCGGGCAGCGGGCCAGTACACGAGACGCGCCAGCTCACCACTTCGATCTCCGGACCGGGAGGAGTGCGTCCGTAGATCGACTCGTACTCGGCCTCGAAGGTCGCCCTGATCTCCGGTTCGCTGGAATTGCTCAGGTTGTCGCCCGGAACGCGCACGCGCATCTCGTGACCCTGCAGACTGTAGCGCAGATCACCCCAGCGTCGGACGGAGATCTGCTCAGCCGACAGCGTCGCCTCCAGGATAGCGCGGCCTTCGCGCTCCATCTCCGCCAGGCAACCGTTGACTGCCGCCCAGTCAAGCGACGCCAGCCTGCCCGGCAACGTACGCACCGCCTCGGTGGACAGCGGTGCGGCGAGAAAACCGACCGCCGAGGTTACCCCGGCGCCACGCGGACAGACGAAGCGCGGACAGCCGAGAATCCGCGCTACCCGGTCGGCGTGCACTGGTCCCGCGCCGCCGAAGGCAAACAGCGGGAACCGTCGCAGGTCCTTGCCACGCTCTACGGCGTGCACCCGGGCCGCCGCAGCCATGCTCTCGTTGACCACCTGGTGGATCCCCCAGGCGGCACGCAAGGGATCCAGGTCGAGAGGCCCTGCGACATGCGTAGCGATCGCGTCGTGGGCAGCCGAGCGATCGAGGGCCATGGCTCCGCCGAGGAAGAAGTCGGGATCGAGATATCCGAGAACGAGGTCGGCGTCAGTGACCGTAGGCGCGGTGCCGCCACGCCCGTAGCAAGCCGGACCAGGATCGGATCCGGCGCTGTCGGGGCCGACTGCCAGCAAGCCCAGAGGGCTCAGCCGGGCGATGCTGCCGCCGCCCGCCCCGATCTCGATCATCTCGATAACCGGAGCCTTGATCGGCAGGCCGCTGCCGCTCTTGAACAGATAGACGCGTGCAACCTCGAACTGGCGAGCGATGAGCGGTTCGCCGCCCTCGATCACCCCTGCCTTCGCGGTGGTGCCACCCATATCGAACGACAGAAGGTCGGGCTGGCCCATACGGCGGCCGTAGTGGGCTGCCGCCAGGGCGCCCGCCGCGGGTCCCGATTCGACGAGATGGATCGGGAGCTTGCAGGCAAGATCGACGGTACAGGTGCCGCCGTTGGATTGCATGACGAACAACGTCCCGACGATACCCAGCTCGTGCAACCGCTCGACCAGACGGGTGAGGTAACTCTCCGCCAGCCCCTGGATAAAGACGTTGGCGACCGTCGTCGAAGTGCGCTCGTACTCGCGGATCTCCGGCGACACGTCGCACGATAGCGAACAGGCCATCTCAGGAGCGCGCTGGCGCAGCAGCTGTCCGATCGCCCGCTCGTGGTCCGGGTTGGCATAGCCATGCAGCAGGCAGACCGCCACCGCCTCGACCGACTGCGCGCGCAGCTCATCGACGACTCGCGCCGCCCCCTCGAGGTCGAGCTCTCGATAAACCGAGCCGTCCTCGAGCATGCGCTCATCAACTTCGTAGCGTAGATGGCGGGGCACCAGCGGCGCCGCCCGCTCCAGGCGCAGGTCGTACATGTCATAGCGATGCTCGCGGGCTATCTCCAGCGCATCGCGGAATCCGGCAGTGGTGATGAGCGCCGTCCGCGCCCCCTTGCGCTCGATCAGCGCGTTGGCGAACAGGGTCGTGCCGTGCACGACGTGCGAGATCTCACCGGGCGGCACCCCCGTAGCGCTCAACAGCACCTCGACCCCCTCCCCCACGGCACGCGCCGGGTCGGCCGAGGTGGTCAGCACCTTGGCCACCTCGAAGACCGCGCCGGCGTCGTCGACCAGAACGAGGTCAGTGAAAGTGCCGCCGATGTCGACTCCGATTCGGTAGCTCATCGAGAGCACGCAGCGAGGATGTCGTCACGGATCATGAGATTGCTGGGTTGGACCCGGGATCGGGACGTCCAGCGCCCGCCGCGGGAAATAGCGCGTCAGAATGCGTACATCGTATAGGGTCAGATCTTGTCGGTATCGACGGCAACATCCTCCGCGTTGTAGAAGGATCCGACAAGACCGAACGTCTGATCGATGTATTGAGTTTTTCTAACTCAGACCCTGGTATCGTCATGTTCGTACACATCAGCTGCACGTGTCTGCGCCATCATATCGAACACGATCGTCAGCACGTTACAGGCTCCGCGCCTACGACGCCGCAGCGAACTCGAGCTTGGTGAGCTCCAGAATCTCCAGGATCTCTCGACGGTCGGTGGGCGACAGATGGGCGAATGCCGGGCTCCGATCCTCGCCGACGAGGACTTCCCTCAATCGCCCATAGACGTAGGCCTTCGACACGTCAGGCAGCGCGTCGAACGCCTCGGAGTAGATGACGTAGCTACACGGGTAACGGAACAGCCTCCGCTCGAGGGCGAACTCCCGCAGCGAGCGGCCTTCGAGGTCGAAGGGGCCCAGACGAGCG
>Ga0315339_1001058_pt1 | contig 26894 bp, 27 predicted proteins | sample ASW17metaG_FD_204514 | JGI IMG/M metagenome (GOLD analysis project Ga0315339, IMG submission 204514) | Ammonia-oxidizing marine archaeal communities from Pacific Ocean, United States - ASW #17 | ecosystem: Environmental > Aquatic > Marine > Oceanic | place: USA: California | collected 2016-12-05 | reverse complement strand
GCGTGATGATGCCGGGGCAGTTGGGGCCGATCAGGCGGGATTTGCTGCCATCCAGCGCGCGCTTGACCTTCATCATGTCGAGCACGGGGATGCCTTCGGTGATGCAGATGATCAGCGGCATTTCGGCGTCGATGGCCTCGAGGATACTGTCCGCGGCGAAGGGCGGCGGCACGTAGATGACGCTGGCGTTGGCCTCTGTCACATGCATCGCCTCGTGGACCGAGTTGAAGACCGGCAGGTCCAGGTGGCTTTGGCCGCCCTTGCCAGGCGTCACGCCGCCGACCATTTTGGTGCCATAGGCAATGGCCTGTTCCGAGTGGAATGTGCCCTGCGAGCCGGTGAAGCCCTGACAGATGACTTTGGTATTTTCGTTTACGAGTACGGCCATCGGTGGCCTCCTTCATGTAGTGTGGGCTGCAGCCCACTTTTGTCTTTGACTGATGGGGAGAAGCCCAATCAACGTTTTCGCCAATTCAGGGCCAATGGGCCTCCATTGATACGGATTTTCTCTTTCCAGTGGCAATGAACACAGTCATCTGCCGTTTACCCTTCACACGCCATTCTATGATCGCTCTTGGCTCGGTTGGCTGACGCCGTTCAAGCCGGAGCGAAGAGGGGGCTTGGCTGGAAATTTTTGCGAGCCAGGTATTGACGGTTTCTTGTTGGTTTGTTCGGGCGAGATTCGCGGAACAAATATTCTTTCCGTTGTTGGATTGGCTTGAAGGCACAAAATACATCGCCCCGCTTCTTCCGCGGCCAGCTTTGGCAAGACCAGAGTTGAGTTGTATTCCGTTACCGCCGAACTCTTGAAGGGCCACAGCTTCGACTTTGTCGCTGATATTCTGCATGGCAGGATAAGAAGCCAAACAAACCTCAAGAAACAGTCGGACGATTTTGTCTTGGTTCGTCTCTGCGGCCACCGGTAGCGAAGCCGCCACCGACAACATGGCTGCAAGCAGTAGCTTGCGGGGAGCTTGCTGCAAAATCATCCCTTAACCGCCTTGACGATCTTCTCGGCCCCGTCTTTCAGGTTGTCCGCCGCGATCACGTTCAGGCCGGAGTTCTGGATGATGGCTTTGCCCTCATTCACCATGGTGCCCTCTAGGCGCACGACCAGCGGCACTTGCAGGCCGACCTCTTTGACCGCGGCCACGACGCCCTCGGCGATCACATCACAGCGCATGATGCCACCGAAGATGTTGACCAGGATGCCTTTGACCTGCGGGTCAGAGGTGATGATCTTGAAGGCCTCGGTGACCTTTTCCTTGGTCGCGCCGCCGCCCACGTCGAGAAAGTTGGCAGGCTCTGCGCCATACAGTTTGATGATGTCCATCGTCGCCATGGCCAGACCGGCACCGTTGACCATACAACCGATCTCACCGTCCAAAGCGATGTAGTTCAGGTCGTATTTGGAGGCCTCGAGTTCCTTGGAATCCTCTTCGCTTTCGTCGCGCAGCTCTGCAATATCCGGGTGGCGATAGATGGCGTTGCCGTCAAAGCCCATCTTGGCGTCCAGGCATTTCAGGTCGCCATCATTGGTCACGATCAGCGGGTTGATCTCCAGCATCTCCATGTCCTTGTCGACGAACAGCTTATACAGCTGGCCCATCAGCTGGACGCATTGCTTGACCTGCTTGCCCGACAGGCCCAGATTGAACGCGATGCGGCGGCCGTGAAACGCCTGATAGCCGGTGGCCGGATCGACGGAGAACGACAGGATTTTTTCGGGTGTGCTTGCCGCGACTTCCTCGATGTCCATGCCGCCCTCGGTCGAGCAGACATAGCTGATGCGGCTGGTCTGGCGATCGACCAGCAGTGCAAGGTACAGCTCGGTCTCGATGCCTGCGCCGTCCTCAATATAGATGCGGTTGACCTGCTTGCCGGCGGGGCCGGTCTGATGGGTCACCAGCGTGCGGCCGAGCATCGCCTTGGCTTCTGCCTCGGCCTCGCCAACCGACTGCGCAATGCGCACGCCGCCCTTGTCGCCCGCGTCAGCCTCTTTGAAGCTGCCCTTGCCGCGCCCACCCGCATGGATCTGCGCCTTCACAACCCAAACCGGCCCGTCCATCTCTGACGCCGCAGCCTTCGCCTCTTCAGCCCGCAAAACAACGCGACCCTCAGAAACCGGAGCACCATAAGCCCGCAACAATCCCTTCGCCTGATATTCGTGGATGTTCATAGTGTATCGTCCTCGTTTTGTTTCGGCGCGGTCTCGCGGCTGGGAGGGCGGCATGCAATGTGCCCTATTCTCAAGCAGGTTTGGCATAGTGTTGATAAGAAAATAAATGGTTATCCGGTATGCTTTGGGATTGACGGCCGGATTTCTGCTATTTGTGATCACACACCAAAAAAGTGTGATCACAAATAGCCCATCGGGTGAAATCAAAGTGATTCGCTTGATGAAAACTTAGTTAAGGAAAAGCACGAACATCATGGCATCGCCACGTAACATACGTTCAAAGGCGAACCAATTGTCGGGGGTGATGCGTTGGCCTTCCTCGGCAAAGGGCAAAAGACCAACGCCGTGGACCCATTCGGCAAGATCAACCGGCACCGGGTTTTCGAACATCTTTTTCATGTTCAGCCCAGCCCCGCTGCGCAGCCGCCAATAGGGGATCAGTTTGGTGCCGTTCAGCAGGTCTTCGGCGTCGGCGAGGACAGCCCGCCATTGGGTGCCGGTGCCTTGTGGAACCTCTATCCCAAGCGCCTGTTGTTGGCTGTCATTGGGTACCCATTCGCCGGTGTTATCCGTCTCTGCTGCAACGCGGTTCCAGAAAATGCGGTTCTGGGCGATCATGCCAAGCAAATCGGCGTGGGCGGCGCGGGTGTGCGTTGGGTCGGGTTGCTGTTGCAGGGCGAAATAGACCATCGCGACGCGGTCGATTTCGCGGCCGAATTGCATGTCGAGCGCGTTGCGGTAGGGCGTATCGGCGGCGAGCAGGTCCAGTTTAGTCTTGGCGTCATTCACCCGGGCGATGTGGTCGGTGGGGTCAAAGGCCAGAACGAGATGGGCAAAACCTGACAGAAAATGCGTGTAGGCGGCCAGCCAGGCGGCATCGGCGGTATCAAAGTGAATGACCGGTGAATCAACAATTGCGGTGCGGCGACCGGTGAGGACCAGCCCGCCGATGTCTGCCAGGGCTTCATTCTCATCACGGGTGCCGTTCATGTTCACGTCGAACCAAAGGTCGGTGAGGGTGATCGGCAGACTGACCCTATCGGCGTCGGTGATTGTCAGCAGCGGCGTGCGGGCGGCTGTAAGGTCGTCAATCAGCTTGGCGAAAAGGCTGGTGATGGCGTCGGGCGTAAACGGCTCTGGCGTGGGGTTGGCAGGGACGGGCAGCCGCAGGATGGGCAGTTCGGTACGGTCCGCGTTGATGCCCAGCCGCCAGCGCGTTTGCAGCGTGGTTTCAATGGCGCGCAGAAAACGCACCCCGCCCAGGGCGAATTGCGTTGTGGGGTCATCGCCAGTCAGCCGCGCCTCTGTAAGGGCGAGGCCAGTGTCGGCAATGGATCTGGAGACGTCGAATGACTGCGCCGTCGCGGGGCTAACGGCGAGGATCAAGGCGGCAATGACATGTTTGAACATGAAGTTAGTCTAGCGGGTTTGCCCAAGTCTGAGAAGGTAGGGCAAACCGGACCTGGCGTGCACAGGTGCTGAACAAAAAAGAGCGCCGCAAGGGGCGCTCTTTTCAGTAAGATTTAAGTGCGTTTAGCTTAGCGAGCCATCAATGCCTTTGCAGGCCTCGACCAGGCCTTTGACGGCGTCGACGGATTTGTCGAACATCGCCTGCTCGTCCTTGGTCAGCTTGATGTCGATGACTTTTTCAACACCACCGGCACCGATTATGGTCGGAACGCCAACATACATGCCCTTAAGGCCGAAGGCATTGTCGACGTGGGCCGCACAGGGCAGCACGCGTTTCTGGTCTTTCAGGTAGGCCTCTGCCATCTCAATCGCGCTGGTGGCGGGGGCGTAGAACGCGCTGCCGGTTTTTAGCAGGCCGACGATTTCGGCACCGCCGTCACGGGTACGCTGAACGATCGCATCCATCTTTTCCTGCGTGGTCCAGCCCATGTCGACCAGATCAGGCAGCGGGATGCCTGCAACGGTGGAATAACGCGCCAGCGGCACCATCGTATCGCCGTGACCGCCCAGAACAAAGGCGGTGACGTCACGCATGGAAACGCCGAATTCCTCGGCAAGGAAGTGGCGGAAGCGCGCGCTGTCCAGTACACCGGCCATGCCGCAGACTTTTTCGTGGGGCAGGCCAGAGAATTCGCGCAGCGCCCAGACCATCGCATCAAGCGGGTTGGTGATGCAGATCACAAAGGCGTTCGGGGCGTGGGCAGCAATGCCTTCGCCGACGGATTTCATGACCTTCAAGTTGATGCCAAGCAGGTCATCGCGGCTCATCCCCGGCTTGCGGGCAACACCGGCGGTAACGATGCAAACATCAGCGCCAGCGATATCAGCATAGTCGCTGGTGCCGGACATGGCGGCATCAAACCCCTCAGAGGGGCCGGATTCTGCGATGTCGAGCGCCTTGCCCTGCGGCAAGCCATCGGCGATATCGAACATGACGACGTCGCCCAGTTCTTTGACAGCGGCAAGGTGGGCAAGTGTGCCACCGATATTGCCTGCGCCGATCAGGGCAATTTTGGGTCTGGCCATTTGATTGGTCCTCGGTCCGGTTGTGGTTGCGCGTGTGGTTAGTCTTTCGAGGCCTCGCGCGCAAGTGTGCCGCGATGCGGCATGTTCGGTATACAAGGGAATACCGGGCTGGTCTGCGCAGCGTAACCGGTTATTGTTGACGGATTCTTTATGAAAGGGCGGCCCATGGAACTCAGCGTCACCTTTTTTGCTCTGGCGATCCCGGCGGTGCTTTTTGCGGGTATTTCCAAGGGTGGCTTTGGCTCTGGCGCGGCTTTTGCGGCGACGCCGTTGCTGGCGCTGATTCTGGAGCCCGGAGAGGCGATTGGCCTGATGTTGCCGCTGCTTATGCTGATGGATGTTAGCGCGCTGCGCCCCTATTGGAAGCAATGGCATCGGCCATCCGCCAAGGCGCTGATCGTTGGCGGGATGCCGGGTGTGGTGATTGGTGCGCTATTATATGGCGCGATCAACCCAGATGCGTTTCGGATCCTCATCGGGCTTGTGGCGCTGGGGTTTGTGGCGTTTCAGCTTGGCCGCGCGCGGGGTTGGTTGAAACCTGCGGAGCGGCCGATGTCGGAACGGGCCGGTTTTTTCTGGGGAGCCGTGGCCGGGCTGACAAGTTTCATCAGCCATGCCGGAGGGCCGCCTGCGTCGGTTTATCTGCTGTCGCAGGGAATTGATAAACGGACGTATCAGGCGACCACGGTGATTACTTTTTGGGCGATCAACGTGGCAAAGTTTCTGCCCTATGCGTTTCTGGGCATCTTCACCGCGCAGACGATGCTGGCGGATTTGTTCCTGATCCCCTTTGCCGTCATCGGGGTCTATTTGGGGGTCTGGCTGCACTGGATCGTGCCGGAGCGGCTGTTCTTTTCGCTGGTTTATGTGTTTCTGAGCGTCACAGGCACCAAGCTGATCCTTGATGCGCTGACTTAGTAAATTCAGACAAACGGCATGGGGGTTCGGTCATCCCAATGCCGTTCAGATGATCAAAGCGCCTCGCCCGCAGTGGGCAGCAGATCGCCGTGGGTCGTCTCAAACGCTTGACCAGAGGCAACGAGGCAGGTCTTGCCGGACGTATTGGTGACTGTGATCGTCCAGGTGCCGGTCTCGGAAGAGGCAAACACCTCTACCACCGAATTGTTCGGTGCAAGGCCAATCGACTGGCGGCTTTCACCATAGGTGTTGGCAAGCCGTTCGACGACGCGATCACGTTCGCCACAATTGTTTTGCTGGGCAAAGGCGTGGGTCGTCGCAAGGATCAGCGCGCCGACGCCCAGAGAGAGTGTAAGAAACTGCTGTTTCATGGGTATTCCCTTTAACACTTAGGGCGTTTCCGTCCGGGCCATCCGGCTTTGCCGGCGGGCGGATATTGCCCTGTTTCATCTGGTGTCGGACCTTCTTGCACCGTTATCTTGTGGGGCCTTCCCAAGCGGCTCTCCCTTGTCCGACGACCCCTGAAGAATTGCCCATTGGGTCGAAAAATTCGGTTAACGCGCCGTTCGCCACGATGGTGCAACAGGTAAATGGCTGATATTGAAACAGTTCTGCGATGCGGCATAACGGGTCTTGCGCTTTGCCGTACGGTGATGATGCTTACCAAAGCACCCGTGACAGGAGCGAGAATCATGGATCAGATGACACGGCCATTCCGGTCCGTCCTATATATGCCGGCCTCTAACCCGCGCGCGCTGGAGAAGGCCAAGGGCCTGCCGGTGGACGCGATTATCTTTGACCTGGAGGATGCGGTTTCCGCCGATGCAAAGATTAACGCGAGGGATCTGCTGGCCGAGACGTTGGCGGCAGGCGGTTATGGTGACCGGTTCAAGATCGTGCGGATCAATGCGCTGGACACCGAATGGGGCCGCGACGATGCGCTGGCGCTGCGGAACGTCGGCGCGGATGCGATCTTGTTACCCAAGGTCGACAGCGCGATGGATATCAAGCCGCTGACCGATTTGTTGGCCAATGACCTGCCAGTCTGGGCGATGATGGAAACCCCGCGCGGCATGATCAACGCGATGGAAATCGCAGCGCATCCGCGTGTCACCGGCTTTGTGCTGGGCACCAATGATCTGGCCAAGGATTTGAACTGTCGTTTCCGTGCTGATCGTTTGCCATTGATTACCAGTTTGCAGCTATGCCTGCTGGCAGCGCGCAGTCACGGGGTTGTCTGCATTGACGGGGTTTACAACGCCTTCAAGGATGACGAAGGCTTGCGCGCGGAATGTGAGCAGGGGCGCGACATGGGGTTTGACGGCAAATCGCTGATCCATCCGGCACAGCTGGCGGTGACGAACGTGGCATTCGGCCCGTCGAGCGCCGAGATTGATCTGGCGCAGCGCCACATAGAGGCGTTTGAGGCCGCCGAGGCCGAGGGTAAAGGTGTGGCTGTCGTGGATGGTAAGATCGTTGAGAACCTGCATGTAGCAACCGCGCGCGCAACATTGGCCAAGGCGGCCGCAATAGCAGCACTGGAGCTTGCAACATGATCTGGCAACTTCTTCTAATATTCGGGATTGTTCTGTGGTGGGGCGCGCATCTGTTCAAGCGGGTTGCCCCGGCGCGGCGTGCCAGCATGACCGAAAAGATGGGAGAGGCCGCGCGCGGCCCCATCGCCTTTACGATCCTGATTTCGATTGTTTTGATGGTGATCGGCTACCGCAATTCCGACTTCATTCCGGTCTATGACCCGCCAAGCTGGGGCCGCCATGCCAATAATCTGTTGATGCTCTTGGCTGTGGTCCTTCTGGGCCTTGGCAGTTCCAAAAGCCGCGCGCGACGTTTGATGCGGCATCCTATGCTGACTGGCATGCTGGTCTGGGCGGTGGCGCATTTACTGGTCAACGGCGATCAGGATTCGATCTTGCTGTTCGGCTCGCTTGGCATTTGGACTGTGGTGACAATGTTGGTCATCAACCGCGCCGAACCTGAATGGACTCGTTTCGCCGGTGGCAGCGTCAAGGGTGACATCCGCTTGGCGGTGATTTCCCTTGTGGTCTTCGCGGTGATCTCGGGCATTCATATCTGGTTGGGTTACAACCCGTTCAAAGGGTAATCACATGAAAGCCTATCGTTTACTGACCGAAGACGACACGTCTGCGTTTTGCCACAAAGTGACTTTGGCGCTGTCCAAGGGATGGGAGCTTTATGGAGACCCGGCTTATGGCTTTGACGCGGCCAGCGGCAAGATGCGTTGCGCGCAGGCCGTGGTGAAGGACGCAGCGGGTGATTATGCGCCCAACATCAAACTTGGAGAGCTTTGAATGAGCAAGACGTCCGCAGGCCGGTTTTTTGAGGATTACGCGGTCGGGCAGGTGATTGCCCACGCGGTTCCGCGCACGATTTCCGGTGGCGAGCGGGCTTTGTATCATGCGCTCTATCCGGCGCGGCATGCGCTGTATTCGTCGGACAGTTTTGCAGAGACCTGCGGGCTTCTGAAATCGCCCATTGACGATCTGGCCGCCTTTCACGTGGTGTTTGGCAAGACTGTGCCGGATGTGTCGCTGAACGCCGTGGCCAATCTGGGCTATGCCGAAGGGCGCTGGCTGAAACCCGTTTGGCCCGGAGATACCTTGCGGTCTGAATCCGAGGTGATTGGCGTCAAGCAGAACTCTAACGGCAAATCCGGGGTTGTCTGGGTGCGCACGCGTGGTCTGAACCAGTGGGACGAGGTCGTGCTGGAATATGTCCGCTGGGTGATGGTGCGCAAACGCGACCTCGATGCCCCCGCGCCACAGGTTGTGATCCCCGATCTGGCCAAAGTGGTGCCTGCGGACCAACTGGTTCTGCCAGAGGGGCTTGATTTTCTACAGTATGACTTCGGCCTTGCTGGCGAGCCGCATCGCTGGGGCGATTATGCTGTGGGAGAGCAGATCGACCATGTGGATGGCGTCACGATCGAAGAAGCCGAACACATGATGGCCACGCGTCTGTGGCAGAACACCGCCAAGGTGCATTTCGACGCCACCGCGCGGCAAGGTGGCCAGCGGCTGATTTATGGCGGGCATGTAATCTCGATGGCGCGGGCGCTGTCATTTAACGGTCTGGCGAATGCGCAAATCATTGCCGCGCTGAACGGCGGGGCCCACGCGAACCCCTGTTTTGCCGGCGATACCGTGCGCGCCTGGTCAGAGGTGCTGGACAAGGCCGAAACCAGTGCGCCGGGTGTTGGCGCGATCCGGCTGCGGCTGGTCGCCACCAAGGGCGAGGCTTTTGCCCTGCGCGGCGAGGATGGCAAATACCTGCCCAATGTGCTGCTTGATCTGGATTACTGGGCGCTGATGCCGGTTTAGGCCTACAGCTTGAAGAAATGGCGCAAAAATCTGAACAAGCGCGTGGGAGAGGCCGTATTTCTGGCTGCCCAGAAAGATTACGTTACCGGTGATATTCGTCGCAAGACATCTCTGACGTGGTTCACCTATGTGCTGGCTGGCCTCGTGCTGGCGACTCCGTTTTGCATGTTGGCGGCGGGAATTGCGCTGGCTTATGTCAGTTTTCTGAATGTCTTCGCCTTGATCATCGCAGTGGTCCTGATGGGCGTTGGCTGGCAGCTTATTCCCCGTCGGGGACGTGTGCCAAAGGATGCTCTGCGCCGGGATGACCTGCCGCGAACATTTGAATTGGTCGACCGGGTCGGGGCTGTGCTTGGCGCGCCGCCCGTGACTGCAATTGCCATAACCGAAGACTATAACGCGTCGATCATGCAGGCGGGTAAGGACCGGGTTCTGCGCATCGGCGCAATTCTTTGGGCGGGGTTGGACGAAGAGCAAAAACTGGCGCTGATCGCGCATGAGATGGCGCATCTCGTCAATGGGGATCCGACCCGCTATGGGTTTTTTGGGGCTGCGGTTGATACCCTAGCGGGCTGGCACGAAACCTTCTCGCCAGTGCGTCTTGTCGATACGAATTTCAACCCGGTTTTTGATGATAGTAGCAACACGATCGGTGATATTATTGCCGGAACGCTGCGTGCCTTGGTGGAGGTTGTGTGGTCACTGCTTGAACGGTTGGTGTTTCTGCCGCAACAACGCGCGGAATACCTTGCCGATGCACTGTCCGCAGAGGTTGCGGGACCAGATGCGCCGGTATCATTGCTGCAACAGTGTGAATTCGCAGATCAGATAGGGTTGGAGGTTGCCCGGATGCGCGGCGTGAATCTACCTAACGGGCAGGATTTGATCCAGCGTCTGGCAAGGGCGACGACCGACGTCACCGAGGAAGATCGGGCAGAACGGCTCTCTCGGCTGATGAACAGTAACCATGCGGTTGACGCCACGCACCCACCCTCGGGGTTTCGGATCGCCTTTCTGCAGTCTCTGCCGACGATGCCTGCGAAACTGGTGGCACGGGATCTTGACGTGTCCCGCGTTGATGTAGAACTTGGCCCGCATTTCGGCATTATCGGTGATCGCATCGCAGCTTCGCTCGCGCGACAATAGCTCCCAGAGCCCGAGCCCGAGCCCGACTCGAGCAATCAGCGACTAGCACACATATTCCAAGACAGGACTTGACCGATACGGGGCTTGCGCGCTTACATCGGTGTCATGAAACGTTTTATAGCTTTGCTCTTTTCCCTATGCCTTGCAATGCCCGCTCAGGCTGGCCGGATGGACAGGCATACGTCCGATTTTGTCGCCGCCAATATGATCGCGATTTATTATCACGAATTTGGCCATGCGCTGATCGACATCATGAAGCTACCGATCTTTGGCCAAGAGGAAGACGCGGCTGATGTTCTCAGCGCGGTTCTGATCCACGATTTTTTCAGCGAAGAGACCGCGCAGCGCATTGCCCGTGCGACCGCCTTTGGCCAACTTGGCGACAAGGACATCACCAGCGCCGCCAAGGATAACGTCGCCTATTGGGATGTGCATGGCCCCGACCTGCAACGCTATTTCACCTTTGTTTGTCTAATCTACGGGGCGAACCCTGGCGAGCGCGAAGGCTTGGCGGACGAATTGAAACTGCCAGACCCGCGCCGTGCAACCTGTAAAGATGAATATACGCAGGCCAAGAATAGCTGGGGACCGGTAATTGATGATTTGGTCAAGAATGGCGCGGGCAAGACGATCCGGTTTTTGGCGGATCATCGCATTGACGAAGAGGGCAAGCTGGCGATTGAGGTTCTGCAACGCGAGGTGAAAGCGATGAACAACGACCTGTCGCTGCCCAAACGGCTGCTGGTCCGGGTAGAAGCCTGCAATACGGTGAATGCTTTTTATGATCCGAAACAACGGGAAATCACCATGTGTAGCGAATTTGCCGAATTTCTGGCCAAGGTCGCACCGAGTCAGCGGTAATATGTGAAATTTGTGATCACACCCGTAAAATTTGTGATCGCAAATCTAAAAAACTGCCTGTTTGTGCCAATAAACCGCACGATTTAAGGGTTGCGGGACGTGACTCTGGCAGAAATTTTGGTATCAAAAGCGCAAGAGCGTTTCGCGTTTACCATGAAAGTGGGGTTCCCTGATCGAACCCATTTTAGGCGCTTTAAGGAAAGCTAAACGCAAAACGCTTTAACGGTGCCACATGCGCCCGCAAAGAAGGATGTCGCCATGGCGGACCTCAAACCGGTTGAAAGACCTCTGTCGCCTCATTTGCAGATCTATCGCCCGCAAATGACCGCTATCAGCTCGATTCTGACACGGATCACCGGAAACGGGCTGATTGTTGGATTTATGCTGGGAGTGTGGTGGTTGCTGGCTGCGGCCTCTGGCCCGGACTATTTCGCATTCGTCGACGGGCTGGTCACCAGCTGGTTCGGCGATCTGGTCTTCACCCTGTCGCTGCTGGCGATCTGGTATCACTTTCTCGCCGGGCTAAGGCACCTGTATTTTGATGCAGGCAAGGGCCTAGAGATTGAGACAGCAGAAATGCTGGGCTGGGTCTGTGTCATCGGGTCGGTCGTGCTGACCGTCATTACATTGTTTTTGGTATAGGGGGCGGCAAGATGCGTTATCTGACAGACCGCAAACGCGCCATCGGCAAAGGTGCCTCGCACACCGGAACCGAACTTCACTGGTATATGACCGTCAGCGCCGTGGGCCTTGCGATCATGGTTCCTACGTTTCTGATTATCTTTGGTCGTGCGCTGGGCAGCGGGCATGAGCAGGTGCTGGAGACATTCGCACGCCCGGTTCCGGCGATTCTGACCGCGCTGGTACTGGTGATCGGCTTGCAACATTTCCGGCGCGGCGCGCAGATGATGATCGAAGATTATGCGCGCGGCATGAACCGGAAGATCGCAGTGATTTTTGTGATCACATTCTCTTATTTCCTGATGGCATGCGGGCTTTTCGCCCTTGCGAAACTCGCACTGTAGGAGCGCACGATGGCGGCTTATGAATATGAGACCCACGACTATGACGTTGTGGTTGTCGGCGCTGGCGGTGCCGGATTGCGCGCAACGCTGGGTATGGCCGAACAGGGTCTGCGCACAGCCTGCGTGACCAAGGTTTTCCCGACGCGGTCGCATACGGTTGCGGCGCAAGGGGGCATTGCGGCCAGCTTGGGCAACATGGGCCCAGACAGCTGGCAGTGGCATATGTATGACACGGTCAAAGGCAGCGATTGGCTGGGCGATACCGACGCGATGGAATACCTCGCGCGTGAGGCCCCCAAGGCGGTCTATGAGCTGGAACACTACGGCGTGCCGTTTTCGCGCACCGAAGAGGGCAAGATATATCAGCGCCCGTTTGGCGGCCACACCACCGAATTTGGCGAAGGCCCGCCAGTGCAACGCACCTGTGCCGCTGCCGACCGTACCGGCCACGCCATTTTGCACACGCTCTATGGGCAAAGCCTGAAGAATAACGCCGAATTCTATGTTGAATATTTTGCCATCGATTTGATCATGTCCGACGACGGCGTCTGTCAGGGCGTTGTCTGCTGGAAGCTCGACGATGGCACGATGCATGTGTTCAACGCCAAGATGGTCGTGCTGGCCACCGGCGGTTATGGCCGTGCGTACTTTAGCGCGACAAGCGCCCACACCTGTACCGGTGACGGTGGTGGGATGGTGGCGCGGGCCGGGCTTGCATTGCAGGACATGGAGTTCGTGCAATTCCACCCAACCGGCATCTACGGCTCTGGCTGTCTGATCACCGAAGGTGCGCGCGGCGAGGGTGGTTATCTGACCAACTCCGAAGGCGAACGATTCATGGAGCGTTATGCGCCCCAGTATAAAGACCTAGCCCCGCGTGACTATGTCAGCCGCTCGATGACGATGGAAATCCGCGAAGGCCGCGGTGTCGGTGCCGAAGGCGACCATATTCACCTGAACCTGAACCACTTGCCGCCAGCGGCGCTGGCAGAACGGCTGCCGGGTATTTCGGACTCGGCCAAGATTTTCGCCGGAGTTGATGTCACCAAAGAGCCGATCCCGGTTTTGCCGACGGTGCATTACAACATGGGCGGTATTCCGACCAACTATTGGGGAGAGGTTCTGAACCCGACCGCCAAAGACGGCAACGCCATTGTTCCAGGCCTGATGGCCGTGGGCGAGGCCGGTTGTGCGTCGGTGCATGGGGCCAATCGTCTGGGGTCAAATTCGTTGATCGACCTTGTAGTCTTTGGCCGTGCGGCTGCTATTCAGGCTGGCAAGGTTGTTGATGCCGAAGCGCCATCTGCAGCCTACAACCAAGCCAGTGTCGACGCGGCGTTTGACCGGTTTGATACGCTGCGTAACGCTAGTGGTGGCACGCCCACCGCCGAGCTGCGGCTGGAAATGCAGAAAACCATGCAGGCCGATGCCGCCGTGTTCCGCACCAGCAAGACGCTGTCGGAAGGCGTTGAAAAAATGGATGCGATTGCCGCCAAGATGGCTGACATCAAGGTCACCGACCGCACGCTGGTCTGGAACAGCGACCTGATGGAAACGCTGGAATTGACCAACCTGATGCCCAACGCGCTGGCCACCATCAACGGGGCCGAGGCGCGTAAGGAAAGCCGCGGTGCCCATGCGCATGAGGATTTCAGCAAGCGGGACGATAAGAACTGGCGTGTGCACACGATCGCGCGGGTTGATGGCAAACAAGTTACCCTTTCGCAGCGCCCCGTTGTGACCGAACCGCTAACCACAGAGGCAGAGGGCGGGATTTCGTTAAAGACCATCGCGCCCAAAGCCCGGACGTTCTAGGCGGGCCGAGGAGCGGTAACGGTGGAAAAGCCCGAGCTTATGAGAGAGCTACGCAAGATCGGGATAAGACCGTTCCGCATCAAGACGACGGTGCACTACATGCGCCGCTTCGATTTTGATGTGGACTATGTGATTGATGTCGGCGTCTGGACGGGCACGCCGTATCTGTATCGCGCGTTCGAGGATACAAAGTTTGTGCTGATCGACCCGCTACAGGAATCCCGTGATGCCATCGAGGCTGCGGAATTTCCGAAGGACTATGACTTCCACGTCGTTGCCCTTGGCAGTGAAACTGGCGAGGCTCCGTTGCGCGTGACCACGACCGAACCCGGCGAGGGTGGTAACCTGTCCAGCTTTCATGATCGTGTCGACGGCGTGAAAGACCGTATTCAGGGCATAGAGGTTCGCATGGTGCCGGTCGTCCCGCTGGATCGTATTGCCAAAGATTACCCCGGACCGCTGGGGCTGAAAATTGACGCCGAGGGGCATGAACTTGATGTGCTTGAGGGCGCGACCGAAACGCTGGAGCGTTGTGAATTCGTTATCCTTGAACTGTCACTAGCCCAGCGGTTTGCTGACACGCCGCCACCCAGTACGCTTATCGCCCTGCTGGCCAAGGCCGGGCTGGAATTTCGCGATATTTTCGATAGCTCCAGCTATGAATTCGACATGCCGCGCCATGTCGATATGCTTTTCACACGTTGGTCTGCGCCGCTTGCGCAAGACGCCGCCTAACCAAGAGGTTTCACCATGGTTCAGTTTACGCTTCCCAAGAACTCGAAAATTCGTGTTGGCAAGACATGGCCCAAGCCGGCGGGTGCAAATGTGCGCAAGTTCAGCATCTATCGCTGGAGCCCGGAAGACGGCGAAAACCCCCGTGTTGACACCTATTTTGTCGACATGGATGCCTGCGGCCCGATGGTTCTGGACGCGCTGATCAAGATCAAGAATGAGATTGATCCAACGCTAACCTTCCGCCGGTCGTGCCGCGAGGGCATCTGCGGTAGCTGTGCGATGAACATCGACGGCATCAACACGCTGGCCTGCATCTACGGTATGGATGAGATCAAGGGCGACGTGAAAATCTATCCTCTGCCCCATATGCCGGTCGTCCGGGATTTGATCCCCGATCTGACGCATTTCTATGCCCAGCACGCCAGCATCATGCCCTGGCTGGAAACCAAGACCAACCGCCCGCAGAAAGAGTGGAAGCAGTCGATCGAAGACCGCAAAAAGTTGGATGGTCTGTATGAATGTGTGATGTGCGCGTCCTGTTCGACGTCTTGCCCGTCGTACTGGTGGAACGGCGATAAATACCTCGGCCCTGCCGCGCTGTTGCATGCCTATCGCTGGATCATTGATTCCCGAGATGAGGCCACGGGTGAGCGGCTGGATGATCTGGAAGATCCGTTCAAGCTGTACCGTTGTCACACCATCATGAACTGCACCAAGACGTGCCCAAAGGGCCTGAACCCGGCCAAGGCGATTGCGCATATCAAAAAGATGATGGTTGATCGGGTTGTCTGATAAGAAAGAGCTTCCGGTAGAGTTTACCTCGCCGGAAGAGTTCAAGACCGTGCTGCGCTATTTGTCGGCACGGATGGGCTATATCAACCGCGTCGCGGCGGGCGAAAAGAAGTTCCTGATAGAGGTCAGCGAAATGCTGACGAACCTTGGTCAAGCGTTTGAGAATCACTACAACGACAAAGAGTTGAACGCGAAGTTTGGTGATGGCTGGTCCAAAGGAACGGCAAGCCGCGCGGAACGACGTGACATTCTGGCCGAGATGATCCTGCCAAAGGATCGGTTCAAGGACTAAGGTTGGGCATTTCCTTGGTGGCGGTGTCGGCCTAGGCTGGGGATTGAAATTCCTCGACAGCGAGACCTGCCATGACCCAGCCGCCAGACGCCGATGCCCGCCGTGCGATCAAACCGGTTATCTGCTATCCACCCGAAACGCTGACGCCGCCTGACCTGGCGCTTTATGCTGCGGCGCGCGCTGATGCTGTCAAACTGTCAGAGTCCGTCGCCGCCCCAAGAGAGGCCGCTAGTTTTCACGTCAAGGCCGGGCAATTCTTTCGCATATCGTCGATCGACGGACCGCAAGTTGGTGACCTGAACCTTTGGGCCGCCGATGACCTGACAGAGCGGTTCTTTTCCGGAAAAACCCGTGCCTTGCACGGTACGCATGTGACAACCGGTGATCAATTGTGGAGCAGCATTCCAAACCTGCGCCCGATGGCAACGGTCACCACAGATACGCTTGGTTGGTATGGCATCGACGAATACGGCGGCTCTGTGCATGATGTGATTGGCACGCGCTGTGACCCCTATACGCACAAGTTGCTGGATGGGGGTGAATATCACCATTGCTGCCATTCCAACCTGACCCGCGCGCTGGCCGCAGAATCCGGTCTGCCGCCGCAAGAGGCAGAGATGTTTGTGCATGACGTGCTGAACGTCTTTATGTGTACTGGATTCACCCGCGACACAGGCCAGTATTTCATGAAGGCCAGCCCGGTGCGCCCCGGCGACTACATCGAATTCTTCGCCGAGATCGACCTGCTCGGCGCACTAAGCGCTTGCCCCGGTGGCGATTGTTCCACGACACATTCCAGCGATACCGCCGCCTGCTATCCGATGTTGATAGAAGTGTTTGCGCCCAAGGACGGCAGTTTGGAAGGGTGGTCACCCGCGAAACGCAATGGATACTCGCGCAGTCACGGCATCCAGGATCGGGGCACCTAGGTAAAGGCCGCCGCCAACGCGATTTCCACCATGTCGCCGAACGATTTTTCACGGTCTTCCGATGGCAGTTCTTCGCCGGTTACTAGGTGATCTGACACCGTCAAAATCGATAGCGCCCGCACGCCATAGCGGGCGGCGAGGATATAAAGCTCGGCGGTTTCCATCTCGACCGACAGCACGCCGTGGCGGGTCAATTGTTCAATCAAGTCTGCGCGTTCATGATAGAACGTGTCCGAGGAGTAGATGCCGCCTACATGGGGGATAAGGCCCATACCCTCGGCGGTATGAGCTGCCCGGTGCAGAAGGTGCCAATCGGCACAGGGTGCGTAGTTCAGCTGTTTCAGAATACCGGCAGAGGGGGTCGAAATGGACGACGCTGTCATCGCAATGATCACGTCGCGCAGCCCGATCTGTGGCTGCATTCCACCAGTTGATCCGATGCGGATCAACGTTTTGGCCCCGTAGTCGCGGATCAGCTCATTCACATAGATACTGAGCGAGGGCATCCCCATTCCAGACCCGTGGATTGTCACCGGATGGCCGTTCCAGGTGCCGGTGTACCCCAACATTCCCCTGACCTCATTCACCAGCTTCGCGTCTTTCAAGAACGTCTCGGCCGCCCATTTGGCGCGATAAGGGTCGCCGGGCAGCAAAACGGTTTCGGCGATATCGCCCGGTTGGGCACCAATGTGAACGGTCATAGGGGGAGTCTCCGGCTGGTCTTGAATTTATACGTGTGAATGGGATGGCGAGGTGTCGGTAATGTGTCTTTGTGTTAAACATTGCTGACACTGATGACATCAAGGTGAGTGCTTTCGCTGATTTCCCCGTAGTTCAGGTCACCCCGACGCCTTTTGTTCCGCATCAGAAAGACGATGGGCAAGCAGATACAGCGCCGCGCCGCAAATGGCCAAACCGATCAGCCCTGCCAGCAAAGTGCCATAGCCGCTGATCCCCCAGATCACGGCACCCAGATAGGCAGAAGAGGCCGTGGCCGTCAGGAAAATCAGCGCAAGACTGCCAGATTTAGCCCCGAAATTATCTTCGCCCAGGATGTCGCGGGCGATGACCGGGCGCAGAATGCTCGTTGTGCCCCAGGCGCTGCCATAGATCAGCACAAACACTACGGCGAGGGTGCGACTGTCGCCGGTGATCAGCAGGACAGTGATCGCCAAGGCAATGCCGCCAAAGGTGACCAGCATGAATTGGCGATGATCGACAAAGCGTTGTGTGGCCACCATTACCAACCGCCCGGCCACCTGCATCGGGCCAATCAAAGCCGCGATTAGAACGGCAAATTCTGGTTGAAACCCACGTTCATTCAATAGCGGCAGCAGATGGTTTAGGGTGATGCCATGAACAAAGGCTAATGTGGACAGACTGACGCCGAGCAACCAGAACGTTGGGCGGCGCAGGAAGCTTTTCGGTTTCGCTTCGGTCGCGGGGCGCTTTGGCGACGCGATGCGCCCGCTTTGCAGGCTGCGGGCAGCCAACCCCTGGAGTGGCGCAATCAACAGCGTGATGCCCAGCCCAACCACGACGCAGGCGGCGCGCCAACCGTAGGTTTCTGACAGGACATGCATTGTTGGAAAACTGATGGTCCCGGCAAAGCCAGCGACCAATGTGATGACTACGATGCCCTGTTTGGCCTTGGCTCCGCGGGAATGGGTCACTAACGCGAAACACGGTTCATACAAGCTGCCCGCCTGCATGACGCCAATCACCAGCCACAGCGCATAGAACTGCCAAAGCGTGGTGATTTGCGACAAGGCAATCAGGCAAATCCCGCCCACGGCAGGGGTCAGCCCCATCAGCATCGGCCCAAGCCCACGGTCAATCAGCCGCCCCGCCAAAGGGGCAGACAGCGCGGCGGCCAAAGTGGCCAGCATGATCGCAAATGCCAGATCTGCGCGGGACCAGCCCAGGTCAGCCTCCCACCGCAACAAAAGGGCCGGAAAGACATAGAACAGCCCGCCCCAAACCAGGGTTTGCGTCACGGCAAGTGTCAGAATGGCGCGGTCTTTCAACATCTTGGCCACCCTATGGCGTCGCCACGCAGGTGCAAGCGTCTATGCGTGGGCTGGGGTCTTTATGCGCGATCTCCAAAAGGGTTGATCGGGCCAGCGCTGTTCGGCATCATACAGCCCGGTGCGCATCTGCAGGTAGGCGGTATAGTCCTCGCGGATGCGGTTTTGATAGGCGTCGCGGGTCATTTGACCGGCGATCACCTGCGCTGCCAGTTGCCCGGTCATCAAGGCCTTGTAGATACCTGCCGACGACAGCGGATCAAACGCTGTAGCCGCGTCGCCGATAGCGATCCAATTCTCGCCTACGACCTGCCGGGTGCAATAGGACTGCGAGGCGGTGATGCGAAAGCTGTCGGGGATCAGCCGGGCTTGGGTCAGCCGGGGGGCCAGCAGTTCGGTTTCGGTCAGCTGAAACAGCCAGTTCTTTAGGTCATAGACATCCAGAGATTTGGCGACGTGGGGATCGGTGCCAAAGGCGATGATCACCTCATCGCCGGGCAGCCGCGCGCCATACCACCAGCCGTTTGACGCGGCCTCTAGCCATGTGGAATGGCCGAACGCGCTGGCATTGCCGAGCGTGAAACGCGCCCAGATCACCACCTGCCTATCATTGAAATCCTTGCCGATGCCCAACGATCTCGTCAGCACAGCATTGCGTCCGCTGGCATCCAGATAGATGTCGCCGGTCAGGTCGCCAGAGGACAAACAAACTGCGGTGACTTGCGTGCCGTCGACATTCACCGTTCGGCAATCCTCTTGGAAAACCTGCGCGCCCGCCTGTTCCGCCTGCGCCAGCAGCATCGCATCAAAACGCGCGCGGTTCAGGTGCCAGCCGTGGCCATGCACATTGACTAGAAAATCGTTGTGTCCCAAACGCGCACTGCCCCAAAGCGAAGAACTGCCGTAACAAGGCAGATGCCCTTGCGCGCGAAATGCGTCTGTGACGCCCAGTTCCTGCAACAGCAGATTGGTGTCGGGTGGAATGGTCTCTCCGACACGGGGTTCAGAAAAATCCGACCGCTCGACAATGGCGACGGACCCCCCCTGTTGCAAAAGCGTAAGGGCGGCGGCGCTGCCAGATGCGCCGCCGCCCAGAATAACGGCATCGAAATGCCGCCGCGCCATCAGCTATCGGTTTCCTTGAAGACCTTGTCGGTCGTCAGGATCGGCCAGGGCTGTGACACGTCGCTTGGCCCGGTCAGCAGGCTTTCAACCTCTAGGAACAAATCATCATTGTCGCCTTTGAAGCCCTCAATCGCAGGCCCCTGAATGACAACGCCGATGTTCATCCAGTTCTCGACCATGTTGATGCGTTCCTGATAGCGGCCGACATTTTCGGCCTGTGATCCGCCGTCCTGATGATCATTCGGGAACACCTGCGTGCCCGTTCCGCGCACCGAGAATTGTTGGTTGCCAAAGAAGGCGTTGTCGTTCTTGACGTAATCCTCGTAGGTGTAAACCGACACCGGGCGCTGCGAAGGCCAAGACCAGAACAATGTCGTGTTGCGATCTGGGTTCGGGCTGGGTTGGTGCGTGGCGCAAGAGTTATAGTCGGTGTGCCAGGGCAGGGCCATGAACTTGCACAGATCACCGGGCTCAACAGTAAATTCCTGCCCTCGGTTGGGCGTGTACCCCACACCAAGGAACGGCGTGTTCGGGTCAGCACTGGCGTAATCCAACGTCTTGCCACCGATGCGAAAGGTGCCCACGTCAGGGTTCTGCCACGAGGTATTGTACAGATACGGATCGCGCACGATGAACGTCAGGTCGATGCCGGGGCTGAAGCGCCCGCCCAACAGGTTGGTCAGCACGTCCTTATCCAGCTGCTCGCCGGGGCTAAGGTTCAGGCTGTCATCCGGTGTGTATTTCTTGGCGTACCACTGTTCGAGAAAGAAATACTGCGTGTGGGTGACGGTCAGGAACGACGTGCCGGTATCGCCCAGTGCCAGCGGCATAAGCGGCGCGCCGACCTGTAAGTCATTGTCGGCACCGGTGTTAGGGTTGCGGATGAAATTCTTGACGTTCAGGAATTTGGTTGGGTCATCCGTATCTGACAGATTTGACAGGCGTTGATGTACACCGATGCCCTTTTGGTTCAGATCGGTAGTGAACATCTGCAAATGCGACGCCCGGAACAGCGGCCAGACATCCTGTTTGAATCCCGGTTCAAAGGCGGGGTTGTAGTCGCCCGTCTTTGGATCAAACAGATCGGGGTCAAGCGCCAGTTCCGGCGCGCGCAGCCAGCTATTGAACACCTCATCCCAGATCGAGACGACGTTGCGCACCTGTGGCGCATAGGCCGGGTCGGCGCAGATGCACCACGCGGGCACATCAATGACGCGAATGCTGCCATCCTCAAAGTGCAGAGCGGCAGTAACAGGTCCGTCGCCCGCATCGTCCAGCCAACCGTTGTTGTCGATATCGCTTTCCAGCTCAAACGGCACATCCTTGCCGGGGGCCTCGCCGCCGGGGTTGTTTTCGGATTGCATCCAACCGGCGGCAAAACCGCGCCCGCCAATGACCAGCAAACGCCCGTGATCGTCGGTCTCCATCCCGCCCATACTGGTCAGGTTGTCACCGCTAGGCGTATACATCTGTTCAAAGCTCAGGTTGGGAAACTGCACCGGATAATCGACCGACTGCGGCGTGCCGTCCGTGCCCAGATACTGGCAAGGTGTGTCGCCATCAAACATCACCCGGTTTCCCACGCCCGCAGCGGTCGAGATCAGCTTTGGCCCGGAATCCAACACCAGATTTTTCAGCCGTACCGGATCTGACAGGTTCACGTCACCGGGCGGCGTGCCATCCCCCGGCGGCGTGGTCACTGGCGCAAGCGCGGTGCCGAAATGGCCGTTGCGCACATTCGGCGTCTTGCCGTCTGCATAATGCGCGAGCCCGCCAACTCCATTGTCAAAGTCCGTATCGGCGGGATTTTCCGGGATGATCCAGCTGTTGGCCTTTTTGTTGGCCATGTGACACTGCCATGTGATGCTTTTGACGGTCTTGCCGTCGATGATACAGCCAATCGTCACCTCGCGGGTGCCACAGCCTTCGGGGTATTTGTCAGACGGGTCGTCATAGGCGTAAATGCGAAAACGTTGTGCTTGTGGTTTCAGGCGGCCATCCTTATCGCGCAAATCCTGGTCGGAAATCGGCTGTGCCTCGGTGCCCGGCACGACCGGCAGGCCGCCGGAAATCGGGTTGCCCTCAACCGTCATTCCGGCAGAGCTTTCGGGAGATAAGATAAATTCATCAGCATTGCCGCAGCGAGATATGCCGATGGCAGGATGAATGCGAAGTGGTGTGGAATCTGACATTTGGGTCGTCTCCTAAATCTTCATGTGCTTCCAGACGCGGGGGCGTCGGGGCATAAATTGTTCGAAATCACGTGGCCTATTTGCTGGCCAGATCGTGGACATAAACCTGCAGCAGAATATGGCTGAGGTTCAGCATAGAGGCATGCAGCGGCTGCATCGCCGGGTCAGAGGGCTGATATTGCAGCGAATTATGACAGGCAAAACAATTGTCCTGCGCGATGTCGGTCTGGGTGAAGGTCTCTATCACCGGGTTGGACAGCACGGTCGAGCCAAGCAAAATATCCTGAAACGTCATGCCGATCTTGTCGGGAACCTGCGTGTCGCTTTGCGTCCAGATCGCACCGATCTCTTCATAGGGTTTTGAAAGGTCGCCCTCTGGCAGCACGTTGGCGGCAGAGGCGTTGATCTGGTCGATAACCGTCAGATTGGCCTGATCGCCGGGCAGCAACGAGCCGGACTGATAGATTTGGCAGACCTGCGTCGCCAGCGCGAACAACTGCGTGCTGTCATCCACTTTTTGCACCGGCACGCTGGTTTGGTTGCAATCGGTCAGGGTAGTTCCGCCCGCATAGAATGGCGTTGTGCTGCCAGATACGATGGTGCTTGGCGACGGTTCAGGCGTGTCCGCTGTTGCGGTCGGTTTGGCGATTTGCGCCACGACCGGGGCGATACCGCGCGGGCTGAAGGTGGCCCAGATCGCCTCTGAATGATCAACCACCCAACCCACGACGTGGAAGCCCACCAACGCGACTGTGACCTCTTCGAATTCCGGATCGGCTGGCACGGTGATTGTCGGCACGCCGTTCTTTTCAACGGTGGCGACCTTGGGGATCATCGCCTGCCGCGTATAGGCCCCCGGAACCGTGAATGTGTCATCCACAATGGCCCAGGCCGCCTTGTATTCGATATTGCCAGGGTCAAACGTCGCGGTGGGTTTTTCGTTTTGCAGGCCCTCTGCGGTGAACCAATTGGCCTGCTGAATTAGCTTGTACATCGAGGGGTCGACATATTGGCTATAATATACCGCGCGCTTGTTCTGGGCGACCAGAATGCCGGTGGTGCCAGCCTGCGCAACGGAATCTATCGGATGGTCCGTCTTGGCGGGCCGCAGCTTTAGCATCACGGCTTCGTCGGTTGGGTTCGGGCCATCATAGGACTGGTCGATCACCTGTTCCAGCGTCGGAAAGCTTTCAAATTGCGGTGCGCCGTCCTTTAGCTCCATCGACCAAAGAAAGGCGTTCCAGGACCATGTGTGAAAGTCACAAAGGCTTTGAAATGGGCCGTTTTTGGCCTGTATCGACGGGTCCGGGATGCTGTTGGTTATCCAGTCCGATGGGATCACGCACCCGGCTTGGGCCTCTGCTTGTGTCGTAAGGCCACCGAACATGGGAATCGCGGCAAGCGCGGAACAGAAAAGCCAAGTTTTCAGTGAGTTTTTCATCAACATTTTGATTTTCCTATAAATTTCCGAAGGTATTGGACAAAAGTCAATAAGCGTGCGCCCTGTAACTTGGGCGAAGGAACCGAACTGTAAACAATCTTCAATTGCCGAAATACTATATTAAGGCGAGCAAGGGCGTCCATGTGAATCTTAGAGGAGAGTCACCCAAGTGACGTCGATAAGCCTGTTTCTTTCCGTCGTAGCGCGGGATCAATTGCCGCGAATACGCATGCCTTTGGCATCAAACAAAAAGCTATCGTTGTCATCGAAATCCAGCTTTACTGCGGCCCCAGGCGCAATATCGAACTGGCCGAATTTGCGCATCGTCAGCGCGTCGCCGGTACCGATATCGATCAAGACATTGGTGTCGCCACCCAGTTTTTCAACGTGAATGACTGTTCCGCCGACTCGTCCGGATTCGGAAATGCGCAGGTACTCCGGCCGGATGCCAACAGATTTTGTGGCCGTGCCACCCAGCATCTCTGCCGGAATGAAATTCATTGCCGGCGCGCCAAGAAACCCGGCAACAAAGCGGTTGGCGGGGTTGTTATAAAGCTCCATCGGGGTGCCGACCTGCTCGACAGTGCCATCACGCAGCACGACGATCTTGTCGGCTAGTGTCATCGCCTCTGTCTGGTCGTGCGTGACGTAGATAATCGATCCTTCAAGCGCACGGTGCAGATTGGCAATCTCGATCCGTGTGTTCATCCGCAGGGACGCATCAAGGTTCGACAAGGGTTCGTCAAACAGGAAAAGCTTGGGCTCGCGCACAATGGCACGACCAATGGCGACCCGCTGGCGCTGCCCGCCAGAAAGCTCCGCTGGTCGCCGCTCCAGATATTCGTCCAGGGACAGCATCGCGCTGACCTTGGCAACGCGGCCGTCGATCTCTGTCTTGGACTGGCCCTGCTGTTTCAGCGCCAGCGCCATGTTCCCGCGCACGGTCAGGTGCGGGTACAATGCGTAGGACTGAAACACCATCGCAATGCCGCGCTTGGCAGGCGGGGTGTCGTTGACCTTTTCGCCGTCGATTTCCACCGTCCCGCTGGTTGCATCCTCTAGTCCGGCGATAACGCGCAACAAGGTGGACTTGCCGCACCCCGAAGGCCCGACGAAGACAACGAATTCGCCCTTCTGAACCGTCAGATCGACGTTTTTCAACACTTCGACCTGGCCGAATGATTTGCAGACTTTTTTCAGTTGCAGGGCGGTCATTGGGCAGCGTCCTTCAGGGTCACCTGCTGGCCGGTGCGGATGCTTTCATCGGCGGCCAGACAGACGGCAAGGCTTTGCACCGCATCGTTCATATGGCGGGACAGATCAATGTCCTCGGAAATGGCGCGCAGAACAAAGGCCTGCTCGGCGTCGCACAGCTCCTGATGGCCCGGCTCGGAAGGGAAATCGACCAGTTGGTCGTCACCACCGGCGGAATGAAGCCGCAGCTTGCCGACCTTGGTGTGCCCCTCGACCGAACTGGAGCCCGCATCATCGGCCGACACGATCGAAACCGCGCCATTCGGCGACACCACGTCTTTGACGAAATAGGCGGTCTCTGACATCATCGGGCCCCATCCGGCCTCGTACCAGCCGACAGAGCCATCGTCGAACATCACTTGGAACTGGCCATAGTTATACATGTCCTCGGCAATCTCATCAGACAGCCGCAGGCCCATGCCATTCACCCGCACCGGTTGCGCATCGGTGATCTGGCACATCACATCAACGTAATGCACGCCACAATCCACGATGGGGCTGGTCGTGCGCATCAGCGCCTTGTGGGTCTCCCACTCGGTGCCCGAACTTTGCTGGTTCAGGTTCAGACGAAACACATAGGGCCCGCCCATTTTGCGCGCCTCGGCAATCAGCCGCATCCAACTGGGGTGATGGCGCAGGATATAGCCCACTACCAGCTTGCGGTTCAGCGCCGTTGCTGTGGCCACAACGCGCCGCGCATCGGCCACCGTCGTTGCCAGCGGCTTTTCGACAAACACATGCGCCCCGGCCTCCATCGCGGCAATCGCAAACTCGGCGTGGCTGTCCGAGTAGGTAGCGATGACCACCAGATCCGGGTCAGTTTCCATCCCCTCATCAAACGTCTTGAACAGCGGATAGCCGCGCAATTCGGCGGGCAGGTCGACGGGGCTGCGGTTCACCAGCCCGACAATCTCTGCTCCGGAATTATTGTGATGCGCCAGGGCGTGGCTAAGCCCCATATTGCCCAGACCTGCGACAAGAACCTTCATTTCACCGCTCCCGATGTGATGCCCCGGATCAACTGGCGCGAAAAAATGACGTAAAGCACCATGACCGGCAAGATTGCCATGCTTAGCGCCGAGAGTACCGCGTTCCAGTCGGTTACGAACTGGCCGATAAAGACCTGGCTTCCCAGCGTCAGCGTCTTGGTTTCCTCTGCCGGGGCCAGGATCAGCGGAAACCACAGATCGTTCCAGATCGGGATCATGTTGAACACCGCAACCGTCGCCATCGCGGGCCGGACCAGCGGCAATACCAGACGAAAGAAGATCGTATATTCACTTAGCCCATCGATCCGCCCGGCGTTTTTCAGATCATCCGACACCTGCCGCATGAACTCTGACAGAATAAACACCGCCAACGGCAACCCCTGCGCCGTATAGACCAGGATCAATGCCCAAAGCGTATTCACCAGCCCGGTCGACACCATCAGCTCCAGGATCGCGACGGTGCCGATCCGGATCGGAATCATGATCCCCAGCGCCAGATACAACCCCATCAGCGTATTGCCCTTGAACCGATATTCCGCCAGCGCAAAGGCCGCCATCGCCCCGAACAACAGCACAAAGAACAGCGAAGCAACGGTGACGATCATCGAGTTCTGGAAATACTGAAAGAAATCGCCCTGCTTCATCACGGTCTGATAGCCGACTAGGCTGAAACTATCCGCATCGGGCAGCGCCAAAGGCTCGCGGAAAATCGCCTTTCGCGTTTTGAAGCTGTTGATCAGGATCACGAAAACCGGAAACAACGCGATCAGCACATAGGTCAGCAGGATCACGTGACTGGCAAAGATGTTGAACGGATTGCGGCGCGCTTTGTTCATGACATGTGCCTAAAACTGGTACCGACGCATGCGCGTCTGAATGGTGAACAGATAAAGACAGACGCCGATCAGAATAATCACGAACATCCCCGTCGCAATGGCCGACCCCATGTGCGGATCACCCAGTTGCAGCTGGAACCCAAAGAACGTGCGGTACATGAAGGTGCCCAGAATATCGGTGCTGAAATCCGGCCCCGCCAGCGCGCCTTGCACCGCATAAATCAGGTCAAAAGCGTTGAAATTTCCGACAAAGGTCAGAATGCTGATGATCCCGATAGAGGGCAGGATCAACGGCAACTTCAGCTTCCAGAACGCACTGGCCCCGGTGATGCCGTCCACTTCTCCGGCTTCCAGCACCTCTTCGGGAATCGACAGCAGCGCGGCATAGATCAGCATCATCGGGATACCCACGAACTGCCAGACCGAAATCAGCGCCAGAGTGGTCAGCGCGTATTGCTCTTTACCCAGCCACGGCGCTAACAG
>Ga0315339_1001056_pt1 | contig 26907 bp, 27 predicted proteins | sample ASW17metaG_FD_204514 | JGI IMG/M metagenome (GOLD analysis project Ga0315339, IMG submission 204514) | Ammonia-oxidizing marine archaeal communities from Pacific Ocean, United States - ASW #17 | ecosystem: Environmental > Aquatic > Marine > Oceanic | place: USA: California | collected 2016-12-05 | reverse complement strand
GGTGTATTCTCGTTAGTGGCAATAATTAGATCTGGATTTGAAGGTGGTGGATAAGGTTCATCAAGCCCAATAACTGTTTTGGGATCGATTTTTCCTTCCTTTACACCTTGGTACAGCCCGCGAGAGTCCCGTTTAATGCAGATCTCAATGGGACATTTCAAATATATGAGAATGATATTACTAACATTGTCAGAAATATAATCCCGAGCATCATCATTAGCCGTCAGAGCCGAAACTACTGTGTTTAGTCCAGCGTCAGTGGCCTTATTTGCAAGGTGAGCGCAAATAGAGACAGCGCGAAGTCGGTCCTGAGCTTCAAAACCAAGTGTCTTGCCAAAAAAAGATCTGATTTCATCACCATCATAATGAATAGCAGGAATATTTGTAATCCTCATTTCTTCAACCAACATCTTACCAATAGTCGTTTTTCCAGAAGACGTTGGCCCTAAGATCCAAAAAACAAAATTTTTATTTTTCATCAAATTGAGTTAAAGAAAGATATTGTCTAATCAGTTAGTATTGAGTTGAGATAATTTTCTCACAACGAAGGTAGCGCAAATTACTAGAACCTTTTACCAGGCTTCCTAATATGTTTGTCTGATTAGGCATTTTATATTTTTTTGTAACTAAGTGGTATTCAAATCCCCGATAAACCTAGACATTGTAACTTTAGTGCCTACAGCCAATCTCCCCCCGTAATTGGAAGCATTTGACCAGTTATGAAACCACCATAACCAGACAGCAAATAAATAATAAATGCAGCCACTTCATCGGGGTCACCAGCCCGTTTCAGTGGAATTAATTCAGCGCGTTCTTGCATATCTTCTCTCGTTTTGTTATGCCACCTTTCATGAAATCCGCTAGCAATACAGCCCAAACGCATGCCATTAACCAAGATACCATCCTTTGCACCCTCTCGGGCGAGCCCTTGAACCATACATTCTGTTCCCCGATTAGAGATCGCGTATGGAAATGAGCTAGAACTTCCGCCATGCAAAGCTGATTCTGTTCCGGTAAAAATAATTCTCCCACCGGTTTTTTGAGAAATCATATACTTCATGGCCTTACGGGCGAGATAAAACGGATGATTAAGGTTGACGCAAATTTCATTCTCCCAATCGCCCGATGACATATCCATCCAATGACCACTATATCGGATAGAACCTGATAAGATAACAAGGGCATCTATTCCTCCAGATTGTTCAACGTAATTATTAACCAATGCGCAGCATGAGTTTTCATCGCTGAAGGTTTGGGAAAGGGGTATAATCCTGTCGTCGTCGATTTCGAGTACCTGAGAAGAACCATGAACCCCTATCATACAAGTTGACCCTTTAAGCAACATTCTTACGAGAGCTCTACCTAAGCCGCCAGTTGCCCCTGTTACCAGAACACGCATTCCAACTGGTACACGAGGGGCCCAATCAGGCGGGGTGAAAACGCTTTTCAACCGTAACACTCTTTTAAAAATTTTTCGCTTTGGCACAAAGCTTGAAGCGGAGCCTCCCTGCCAATTATTTTTTGTTCGATTGAAACGTACCCTTCAAATTTTATATTACGCAAAAGGTTTGCCATCTTGTGATTATCGACCTGGCCGAATGTGCCCAGAATGCCTAAGTCTGGTTCATTAGCATGGATATGAACGAGAAACGGGGCAGTAGCTTGAATAACCTCAGATTTTATCTCCCCACTACTGACTTAGGCCTTGGCATACAATTGAACACGCTCAGTTGGATGTTGGATCCATGAGCCAAAGGACAAAAGGTGATCATTCATACGAATTTCACATTTTTGTTAACTGCTAGCCGTGGGCTCAATTTGACAGTTCCTTATCAACAAAAATTTATTTCCAAGATGCAAAGGGACGGGCGACCAAACCCGGATCACACTTAAGCTCGCGAAAATCTTTTATGCGACGAGCCGGATTTCCGGCCATAACCGAATAAGGCTCAACGTCGGAAACTATCACAGAGCCCGCATAAATCTGCGTGTGATGACCTATCTGTATACCGGGAGTTATAGTGACGTTTGCGCCGATCGAAACAAAATCATCAACTTTGGTAACCGGCGTGCATTCGCCATTGTATGGACAAGGCGGATGACGATCATTGGTAAATATAGCCCCCGGACCAACAAACACACTAGAACCGAGGACTACCCTTTCCAAATAGGTGTGGGCCTGAATTCGAATATCACTTCCTATTCGGCAACCGTTTTTTATTACTGCTTTGGGTCCGATACGACAACGATCACCTATGACGTTGTCATAAAACACACTCGACTGATCACTAATATCAAAATTATTGCCTACCGTCACAGAATTGTAGACCATGCACCGGGAACCAATAAAAGAATCCCGCCCAATTATTGTAGTTGCATCTGAATGAAAGCGGTCGTGTATTCCAAGTATTGCAAATGGTTCAACTTTCGCACCATCTCCTATTGTGACGTTAGGATAAATAATGGCTGTTGGGTCAATATCTTTACTCATGGCACTTAATCGGACTTAGGTTAGAGAAAAACCAAAATTTAGTAGAGAATAAAATACAGTTCTTAACGGTGTTATTCTCATTTGCTTTATACTATATGCTGTTAAAATAAACTTTACCTAATAATTTTCTTTTAAAAAACTAATACTCGTAGCTATCCCAGAAACCGGATCGGTTTGGTTGAACATTTTTTGTTCAATGGATACGAAACCATTATAATTTATGCCCCGGAGATAACCACCAATGGCTTTATGATCTATAAGTCCACTACTTCCAAGGATTCCAAAATTTGGTTCATTAGCGTGGACATGAATTAAATAAGGTTGAGCGATTAAAAATGTTTTTTCTGAAATCTCGTTGTTTTCTGCCAGCGCTTCAGCATCTATTTGGACTTGAAACGCCCGGTTATTAAGCGTCTCAACAATCGTAACAGACTCCTCAACAGTATTGATAAAATCTGATTTTCTAGGACTTAAGGGCTCAAAACAATAGGACGTCCCGTGTGTCTGTATCCGGTTACATAATGTTGCACAAAAATCAATCGTTCGCTGAAAAGCTTCGTATTTCGATATATTTCCGCGATTACGCCCACCTCCATAAATTAACTGTTTTCCACCAAGATCTCTGCACACTGAGGAGAGATGTACCATAAAATCTAGTGTCTCAGGCATATATTCCTCAGAACAAAACAGCCCTAGATTTGGTTGATCATAGAATAGCGAGTGTAATCCAATAATTCTTAACCCCGCTCGCTCAACATCGGCACGATATTGAGTTACCATTTTAGCCGACAAGCCTTTCCAGGTTTTTTTCCATACTCGACTAGGAGCCACTTCAATTCCTTGCAGACCCATCGTTCCAAGTTGCACAAGCTCATCGAAATGGGAATAAGATGGTAGGGCAATATTTGATACAGAAAATTTCACTGTTTTGGGGCAATATCGGCTGAATAATCGTCAGTATGAACCAAGGCAAGTCGCTGGAACTCTGGACAGTTTTCAATGAGTTCATCGTAAGAACCAACTGACACAATAGTTCCACTCTTCATCACAACAATTCGGTCACAGTTTTTAATAGTACTTATTCTATGGGCTACAATAATTAACGTATTGTTCCCCGATAAGTTCTCTAATGCTCTGCTAATTTCTCGTGCTGTTGTATTGTCAACGGCTGAAGTTGCTTCATCAAAAACCAAAATATCTGGACCTCGATATAGAGCTCTTGCAATAACAACTCTTTGACGTTGCCCCCCAGATAAACGTGATCCGTACTCTCCTAGAATTGTATCCAATCCGTTTTTCAGATCTTTTTCTAGGTCTGCTAGCAGCGCCATTGCCAGCACTTCTCTAATTCTAGTGTCATCGATGTCTGAATCTTTGGTAGCAAAAGCGATATTCCTGCGAAGTGTGTCATCTAGTAAAAATATTTGCTGGGGCACAAATCCAAAATTTTGATGCCATCCCGAAAGATTATTACGAATATTTTTTTCATCAACCTCTACTTTCCCAGATGTTGGTTCAAGTAAACCCAAAATAATATCCATCAAAGTTGATTTTCCTGATCCAGACTCACCAACAAAACCAACCGTCTCTCCCTTCGTAATTATCAAGTTAAGATCTGTGATGGATCTGCCTTCAGAGGCTGGGTAGGAATGGTTCAAATCAGAAATCTTTATTTCATTATTAAATTGCAGTTTCTTAATATCAGTATGAAACGTCGTTTGAGCATCTTTCTCCAGACCTGAACTGAACGCTTCATGAGTGGTTTTTATGTATGAATTTAGGCGACGAAGTTCACTGGCTGACGAGAGAAAACGGTTTAAGGAAGGTGTTATTCTCAGAGCTGCCACGCCAAACAGACCCATTATCGTAACAATTTCTCCCTTCGACTGACCAACCGATGAAAGAACTGAAACAACGGTGATAAATCCGATAACGACTGATGTTTCGATTAGCAGCCGTGGAATATAAATAGCTGTAGACGATTTACTATAAACTTTCGCATACTGACGGCAAATTCCATAGATTTTTGATACTAGATATTGGTACGAATTGCTAATTTTGACATCTCTAATCCCAGACAAAGATTGAAGAATCCACTTATTTCGTGCACCTTCCAAAATTAAAGATTGTTCTCCCCAGTTTTGGAAATTGGAGTTGAAAGTTTTAGAATAAAGATAAGCAACGGCTGCTAAGAACAAGGCCGCAATAATTGTTATTTGAGGTTCCGTAAAAATCAACAAGAGTACGATAGCCAACATTACCATTGCATCAAATACCATCACCAAAGACAGCCTAGCCGCTTCCATAGTCAAACCAACACCAGTATGGAGATTTCTTAGTAAGAGAGCGCTATTATTTGCGAAGTGATAAACCAATGGACGAAACAGATAGACTTGAAATAGCTTTGTCGTATAAACTGCCTCGATGTGTTTAATTGTAGTAGTAACGAGATACATTGTACCTAACAAAAAGGTATTTTTTATAATAAATATCGCTCCAAATATGACAGCCACCCAATAACCTAATCGTTCCAATTCCAGTTCCGGCAAGTATTTTATAATCGTGCGAGCGGGTCCATAGTTTACCTCTCCCAGCACGGTAACCTGAATTAATGGCAAAATAAGAGCTATACTAAACAACTCCAAGACCGTGGTACCTGCCATCGGAAAAAAAATTAGAGCGACGCGTTGCTTAGACGGTTTATCAAGAATTTCGAGAATCTTTTGAATAGATCTGAGCATTTAACTTTTTAAATTTAAGAACATTAGCGAAAAAAAATCCCAACTATTTGAAGAAAAATTAAACCCATACACTCTGGTTCCCTTGTCCCTAAACAATAGATAAATTACATCAACTACCCGTTCTTACCTTGCCTAAGTCCAAAAGTGGGAATATCAGTTAACAATTTAGTTGAATATATTTAGAAATAATGTCGTAAAATTTACTTGCATCGCGCTAAACTCGGTTAAGACAAATATTCGTCAATTTTTTTTTCTTTTGGCTTTATACCGTGCGCCTCAAGCCAGAATATGGCTTGTGGCAATTGCCATTCGTAATCAACGTCAAGTCCACCCCAATTTTCTATCGGATAAATGTGCTGACCCATCCATTTTTGAGGTAACAGCCCTTCTTCGATATTTTCCAAACATCGCGGGCGAACGACTGACAGGCCCATATCTGCAAACAGCGCATCTCCCTGTGAATCCCGATCGCAATTGAGTGTTTTGGGATCTCCGTAACTTTCAAAGGGTGCGAATGGATGCAAGCACCCATCTTTTCCAAGTTTACGGGCGCGTAAAGGACTCCACATATTATAGAGCGAAACCGTTACAGCTGAATCTAATTTGGGGTCCTTACGTAGGGCTCTTATACCTGTATCTATGAGATCGGCCGAAACTGTAGGAGCATTAGCAAATAGTAACACCATTAGCTCAATGCTTCTTTTTTCTTCCTGTAATCGGTCGCGAATTACTTCATAACCGTGTTTGTAAGCATCTTCGCCGAGGGCGGCATCCGTGCATAAAGCAGACGGACGAGCAATATACTCAGCGCCATACTCGCTCCCAATATTTTTGATCTCAGCCGAATCGGTGGAAACGTACAACCTATCCACGAGTTTCGATTTCTTAGCTGCTATCAATGGATAGGACATTAATGGGCGACCAAGTACAGAATAAGTATTTTTCCCGGGAAATCCCGAGGATCCACTCCTGCCTAAAAGCAACGCACAGATCATTCCTTTAACCCCTCATACTATAATTGATATCTGCGTCAGTAAAAATATAAGATGTTTTTAAATTACCTTCTAAGATTTTACCAAATGGATAGCTGCCTAACATTATCGATCTAGTGCATGTTCTATAATCTTGGAAATATCAACCATGGTCGCCTTTGGTCCCGCAGTAAAACGACTAAATCCAGCCAAACAAGGGTCTTCAAAATCTAATTTATAGAGAACTTTTCCTACAAGCTGTTTATGTATCGTTTTGCGTGCATCGCCAAAATCAACGTGGACGAAGTTTCCTGCGCAGTCTAGTGTTCTAAATCCAAGGCCTTTCATACGATTTAAAAAAAATTCTTTGCCAGCATTTATTCGATCGACTGCCGCTTTTACTTCATCAAAATTCACTATCAACTCACTCATTACTGCTAGCGCTAACCCGTTAACCTCATACATGGGGCGAACCTTGTGCAACAGGGAAGCCATGTTTGGATGAGCCGCTGCAAAACCAAGGCGTAGCCCAGCAAGACCCCAGCCTTTGGCAAAAGTCTGAGCCACGACTAGATTCTGAAATTGGTCTATAAGTGGTATTGCAGAAATATTCGAAAATGGATAATACGCTTCATCAATCAGGACAACGGCGTCAACTTGCTCACAGGCGGCCACGATGCGTGCGAGATCATGTGTCCCAAATATTGTTCCAGTTGGACTATCCGGATTTGGCATACAAAATAATCGCGGACGCAATGACTTTATGCTTTCGCAAATACTTTCAGCCGCAAGAATCGGGCCGCTTGGGCTTTCTTTATAGTTTAACTCAATGACATTTCCGTCATACATTTCAGTATAAATAGGATACATCGCAAAAGAAGGCTTGGTTTGTAACACTGTTTGTCCCGGAGATAGGAACGTCTCAAATACCGTTCGAATAGCGCCGTCGGAGCCTGGGGTAAACAACAAACATTCCGGCTTTATACCCAAGTGTTTGGCTAAACGGTGATAATAAGGGGCACACTCTGGATACTCCATGACCGCTTCAACTGGAACACCTCCTATTATATCAGCTATAATTTCTTTTAACCTAGAATCCAAATTCTCATTCTTATCTAATGCAATAACGTCTTTTGTATCCCTCGCCACCTTTGTCCAGTCCGGACGTTGAAATGCATCGTCACTTAAGGGTTTGCGAGGCAAGGGAGGATTACTTGTTGGCATAAGTGTCATCTTTAATGTTTAAAAAGATCACGTAGATGGTGTATGGTAGAGAGCGGAAATACTATCGTCAGGTTGCCCCAATCTTGCCGATTGGTTCTCTTCCGAGAGCTCGACCCACGTTCCAAGCTCTGCTGACCTATAAATACCATGCAGAAGTATTAGCGTGCGCATTCCGTCTTCGAACGAAACTGGTGGAGACTCTTTCTTGTTAAGGACGCGAGCAATATCACGATACATTTCGCGATGGCCATAGCCATAGACGATTTCAAATTCCTCACTATTAATTTGGCATTTAGCGGGATCGGGTGAAAATGTGATCAATTGATTAGTGGCTTCTCCAGAAATTACTGCCAAGCCCTTCGAGCCAACTATCGAAACTGACGCCTCAAAATCGTCAGGCCGAGCAGCTGTGGTGATCTCAACAACTCCCAGACCACCAGCTTCGAATTCAAATATAGCGGCAGCAGTGTCTTCTACTTCAACGTCCACACCTTGAGTGACAGTAGTCGCGTTCACTCTTTTAATTTCCCCACCCAGGTGACGGAGAATATCCAAATAGTGTACTCCCTGGTTTGTCAAAGCCCCACCGTCATGTGACCAGGTACCACGCCAAGGATCGCGATCATAATATTGCTGCGGACGGCACCATCGTACTCGAGCGCTGGCCATCCTAATTTCTCCCAACTCTCCTTGTTCGATCGCCTGTCGAACGCAACGAACTGCTTTATTGTAGCGGTTCTGATAAACGGGAAATATCCTACAATTTTTCGCTTTGGCCAAGTCGTAGGCATCGCGCATTTGCTCGGGTCTCATAAACGTTGGTTTTTCTACAACAATGTTTTTCTCATATAAATCAATTATCTCTCTGGCATGTTCAAAATGCATTCCGGACGGAGTCGCAATAGTAACTATATCAATATCGGAAACTTCTGAGAGCATTTTGTGATAATTATCAAAAAATGGAACATCATATTTTGCTGCCAAAGGACCTCCTCGGTCTTCACGCAATTCACAAATAGCCGCAATACTGACTTCAGAAACTTGGGCCAACATTCGGCAATGGTGCAGAGCAACTCGCCCACCGCCAATTATAGCCACGTTAATATCTCGCCTCATTGTGTCCTCCGTTAGTCTCTCGCTCAGTGGGAGCGTAAGAAAGGTTTTTTAGCTTCTACCTTGCACAGAATTCAATTTACATATTGATTTGGAGGTAATCCTAAATCGCTCCGAATGATGTCAAATGCTGCTTTACCGTGTTGCAAATCAAGGATCAGAAGGTAATTTTCGCGGCGATAAATAATTGTTTTAGTCTCTAATGCGAGCAAACGGCCTACCAACTCCACCGCCGTATTAACAGAAAAATCTGGAAACAGGCGAAAAACAGGGGATTTCACTTCCAGGACATCTGTAAATAATACTGTATTACCTGCCAAATTGATTCTTAAAGCGTTGCAAATTTTTGAAACAAAAAGCTTAATGTTAAGTTTCTACGAATAACTGATCGCAACAAACATATTTTAGTTAAATAGCTGATTACACTAACTGTTTCTTTCTCATCAAAGTATAAAACAAAAGACAAATAGTTAAGTATTCGTCTAAAAGGTTTAATTTTGTTACCAAACTGGGCGCACTGGTTCACGGGGCGTCAAACCAAGCTCTAAACGCAAAGTGTCTTGAAAACATACTCCAGAAATATTTGCTAAAGGCCTTACTGCCTCAATTGGATACGTCCACGTACCATCTTCAATTGAGTTGATTTTCTGAATAGCTTGCTTACCAGATGTAACGCAAATTTCCTCAAATTCACGTAATGGATAATCTACATGGGTACTAAAGATATCAATTGCAAATGTCATGGACCCGAATTGCAAGGCCTCCATCAATACTGTCGAAGGATCGGTAAAAACATACCGGGAGTTAGAAAATAATTCGTACGGTGCGGTTTCCCTAAGTTCAATATTATTGATATCCTTTGTGCACGTCTCAACTAGCTGTTGTCCTAATTCAAGCTCCCTAAAATCAGGTTTAATTTGAAGATAAACTTTGCGATCAGGAAAAGATAAAGCCAGAGTTTTTACAAATTCTGACATTTTTGGTTCCGCGATAAAAATAGAACATAAAATTAGAATATTGTTGGGTTTAGTTGCGGCGAATGCTCGTTTCGAAAACATTTCTCGGGAGGCTCTAAAAGTAGACGTATCGACAACCACAGTATCTGGATGCCAAGTGTAGAAATAATCCTTTTCATAAAAATGCCGGGAAACGGTGTACAACTTATCGTAGCTAAGATAACGATGCATTGGATATATACTAGTATAAGTAGGATAGCCATGAAGGGGTCCCCACGACTTGCCTTTAAGGGCGTTAAGTTCCTGACGGCGGATGATATGGTCTGGATTATATGGATCTCTTCCCCAGTATATAGTCGGTAGGAACCGTCGAAATAGGGCACGATAAATAATTCGCTTATGAGGCATTGAAATAAGCTTATAAAAAAGTGCTGGCTCATACTTTCCCGCGAAGATTAGTATTTTATAACAATCACCTATCGCCTGCCATACGCTTAATATTCCTTGGCGGAAGTCAAGTATTCCTTCGGTAACTAACCCGTAATCGATATCAGCAACTTTGTTTTCGGCTCCCATGACATTAGTTTTAATAGATTCCATAGGATTATATTCTGCTGCAAGAACCTGCTTTAGAGCAGCATCACTTAGCCCATTATTTATGACTTTTTTCGTACGAAGGATTAAACGTAGTCTCCCAGTCTCCATCATTTCCGGATATAGATCTATATCGTTTGAATCTGCAATATAATCAGCCATCATTGAGTACGGTTCTGCCGGAATAGGTGCAAAACGAATTCGAGAAACAATCCACAAACAACTATAGATTGTTGCTACTATGGTAATAAAAATATTAATGGGTAAATTTGACACTTTAAACGGGAGAATTATATTATCGTATTTTATGCTGCTATAAACCTCATGAGCTTCGATTACATCAGGTGACAAGCCAACTATATTTATATTAACTTGCTTCATTGCTTTAAGAAAACGGCTAAGAATGAAAATGGTATATAGTCGTTGGTTTAAATAATTAGATACCACATGCTTATAAGCCAAAGAGTAATTAGGTATAAACTCTTGAGCTTCGGCAAACCGATAATACTTTTGTTGCCACTCCTCAATTATACCAAATATATTATGTAGCATCGCCACGGGATGTTCCCATTTTGGTGTTAACTCTGGACATACACTGGTAATTAGATTGACCCGAGCAGACTTCAGGGACCAGTTAGTCAACTTTTCTAAGATATTTGAAAAAGGTGGAAAGACTGGAATTCGTGGAAGCAGGTAAACATCATTTTGCCGAAATATCATGGCAATAAAACGTAATGCGCTAAATTCAGTCAGGTATAATAGGTATTTCATAATGCTGGGAAATCAATTTCTTAATTAAAAGGTGCAACTGGCCTAATCTTAAGTTTTTTCGTCTAACTTAATATTTTTGCTTCTTAAAGTAGACCTATTTCAATTATCGTTGCCAATTTCTTCGTGAATACTTTTCATGCAGGAAACAAGCCCTTGACCCAAATCAATGAAAGAGCTCAATACTATTTTTTTGGCTAGATTAGGTTGGTATGAGTATGGTGTGACATAATAGTGCGTATCTCTTTTTTTCTCTGAGTAAGTTATAGTTATTTCATCATTCATCACCTCTTGTATCATGCGCAATAAATCCTTTTGACGCATTCGCTCAACACCTGTCAATATGACATGCTGATGGGAATATTTCTCATCCAATAAGACGTCAACGGACAGCACCGCAGCATCAGATGCATGGATATACTCTCGTACCTCTTCACCGTCTCCATTATGGTGAATGGTGTGCTTGGTTAGAGCATCCCTTAACATCCTATAAACATTATTGTTTTCATCGGAACGTTCCCCATACAACGACCCATACCTAATTATTGTAAATGGCATGCCATAGCAACGCGAATATTCCTCAACAATTTTCTCAGAAGCTAACTTGCTGATACCATAGATACCGCCCTTATTGCTGAACGCGTAGGCGCTGCTCGCGTAGATAAACCGTGATAGATTGGCCTGCTTACAGGCCTCAAGAATATTTAGATTGCCAATTACATTCTTTTCAATTGCTTCCCTAGGTAATTTCGAGGCCTCATCAATATCGGCAAGGCCGGCAAAATTATAAACAACAGAAGCTCCCCGCATTGCCGTAACTAAACTGGAAGGATCGGTGATATCGCAAATTATAAATTTTTGGGTATCTTGAATATAGCTCGAGTGTCGGATATCTGCTATTAAGACATCATAGCCCCGGCTAGTTAGTTCGTCAGCCACATAGCTTCCTAAAAAACCGCTACCCCCGAATACTACAACCTTTGTCATTATATGGTTATTCGCCAGAACAAATTCTAATTACGATATCTTGAGATGAGTTTATCATTAGCCGTCGCGTGTATTAACTTTTGAAGGTCTTCCGGAGTATCTACACTAAAAAATTTGTTTCCTATATACCCAAGAAATTCTCCATTTGAACTAAGCCTTTGAACACGCTGGTTATAAGTCTCAGCTCCAAAAATGTTTCCTTCCGGATCTACATCAATTGCCTGACGAACAAAATCAACTGCTTTGTTATAGCGGTTTTGATAGACGGGGAAAATTTTACGCCCTCTCTTTTCTGCCAATGCATATACCTCACGCATCTGTTCGGGTCTCATAAACGTAGGCTTTTCGACAACAATGTTTTTCTCATATAAATCAATTATCTCTCTGGCATGTTCAAAGTGCATTCCAGATGGCGTTGCAATAGTAACGATATCAATATCGAAAATTTCTGAGAGCATTTTGTGATAATTATTAAAATATGGAACTCCATATTCTGTTGCCAAATACAATCCTCGGTCCTCACGCAATTCACAAATCGCAGTAATTTTTACTTCTGATACTTCAGCCAACATTTGGCAATGGTGCCGCGCAACTCGACCACCGCCAATCATAGCTACATTAATATCTCGACTCATAGTATGCCTATTACGAATTAATATAACTAAAGTTTGACATAATTTTAATAACTAGGACACAATATATGCCCTAAGTATCAGGTGTCTATATCTAGGATGACCTGGAATGCCTCTGCAGCCAACAATCCGACGCAACACCCCCTGACCTTAGCGAGACTCCGTACCGCTTCTACCGATCGGGGATGTGGAAAATTACGTAGTTCCATTTCATAGGATTTTAAAGCACTTATTTTTGTATTTAAAGTTTGTGTAATATCTACGAAGTGGGTCGGAAGGAAATTAGGGCCCATCGAGGGTGTTGACCATTCGGTGCTGGAAAGTGTTTCAAACGAATAAATTTTCCTAACGGTGCTACCTGGCACTGGTCGAAAAGCAGTTATAACAGCCTGATGTACAATACGATGGTCAATATTTAAGTCTCCACCATGGTGAGTATAAATAACCTCAGCTGAAAGATTTCGGGTATGGTTCTCAATTCGTTGCACAACGTCCAGAAAATCTATGGTATCCAATTTGTTGTCGGGAAGATTTAGAAAAACAGGTGGTTCAGTTCCCAATATATTAGCAGCATTCCTTGCAGCTTCTTTGAGCACCTCCGCCTTATCAAGTGTACCATCTACCCGTGAAGTGGCTCCTTCTCCCACAACTAAAACGCAAACAGAATCGCCACTGACTACATGCCGGGCAATCGTGCCACCCACTCCGAGCAACTCATCATCCGGATGAGCCGCAACAACCAAAATGCTAGACATCTTGTTAGTCCTCTTGGTCAAAAGCTATATTATGGTTTCAATAATTATCGTCTTAACTGGCCACTACTAAATGCTACATAAACTCAAATGACTTTTTAGCTTGGGACTAGTTCTTTGCGCCATTTTTCAAGGCTATTCTTCATAGTGAAATGAAGCGAATGTGTAGGTAACACAGAAATATAAGGGGAAAATCTTTTTTCTACCTCTAAGAGTTCTTCATCACTTCGTTGCGGCGCATCATGTTGAACCCAATGAGATGCCAAGAGACGGTGCCTATCATCAAGCAAACCGTACCCACGGAGTTCAGCCATGATAGTTGAAACTTTTTCGTCATTGTGCGGCAAATCAGGAAGCACGCAAGCTGCAATCAAGGAATAGCCACGATTGGTTAACTCTGGTTTCAAAGACGTGGTGAGGTTACCTATAAATAGTAAGTTTTGAGAGTGTGAACAAATCCCAAAGGATAATCTATCAACCGGCGCGCCTTGTAATACTAGGTGAAGTTGATGTAAAGGCATCGGTTCGCAAGATATCGGGAGCTCCTCACCATCTAGAACGAATGAGTTTAGGATAGCACATGAGGTCAACATAAATCGATTGGCCTCAATTTCGCTGTTATTAGTGATTACTTTTACCACCCCCCGCTTGGTGTTGATTTCGACACGTTCCACTGTGGTGCTTAAACGAACGTCGAGCCCATGTTCTATAATAAATTTTGCTATTCGATTCGAAAAATCAACTGTGCTCACCTTGAAATACCTTTCTCCTTTAATCAAAATTTTAGGGGATTTGATCAATTCGAACGCCATTCGATAATATGGGCTAAAGGCAGTGCGCCAAGAACGTCTGTTAAAAGGGAAACTGTTATCCCACGGTACAACTCCACCACCCCAGCGATTATATAATGAGGTGTGATTAATGCCAAACACTCGTCGCGGCAAATACCACTTGGGTGTTGGTGACGCGGGGGTGAGTTCAATCCCCAGTACATCTTTATAAAAAGTCTCAATTCCCGGTAACTGGTTGAAGAAATGTACACCTATATCAACCGCACCCAATCCTGGTAGTTCTACCGTGCCCCAAGAACCACCAACAGTACTCGCCCGATCAATCATCAGTGTCTTTAATCCTCGGGCTTTTAATGTTGCCATTTCGAAGACGCAGGCTGGGCTCGTGCCGATTGTCATAACGTTGTATTCTGCCATAATGAAAGCTTGTCAGTCTGCCGTGTTCGACATTAAAATTTCGTAGCTAGCGTCACCACAGTTAAATAATAAGTCGACTATGCTCATATTTGGCAGAAATTCGCCATGTCGCTGGGGATATGTTGGATGTTTGTAATCCTGGAACACTACAGAGATTCCCGCGCGTTCAAACTTTTCAACATCAACATAATCCTTACCAAGCGACCCGAAGAGAAATGTGTCTGCACCAAATTTATCGCACAAATCAAGAATCAAATCCTGTTTTCGCCCACCAAACTTGTAGTCACTCGCACGATGCCACTTTATTTCTATTCCCAGGGTCTCCAAAAGCCACCTGAAAATATTTTCGTCTAGATCCACCAACATATTCCAGTCGCGCGAATAGACAGATTCAAAAAAACTAGCGTATTTGTCAAAATAGAGCGCCTTTCCATATTCCTGTTTGATCGTTTTCCAATGCTTTCTGGCCCAAGGCAATTTGTTGTTAATTTGAATATCAATGATCGCTTTGTTTAAGTAGCCTCGCCTTAATACGGGAACGCTCAGCCATTTGGAGCCTCGGGACGTTTTTATACGATTCCGATTATTAAACTCCTCTGGTTGATACTGCACCACATCGAGGTGAACAAATTCATCCGCTAAGGAGACCTTATGAAATAACCCTAACCATGGTAAATACGAGGGTTGGTGCGCTGTCAAAATCATTAGAAAGTGACTAGACCAAGAATGGTTTCAAATTATTCTGTTAAAATTATTAGTTAATGTCTTCTAGCCACAAAATTCCAATATGCGACCTTCGAATAATCGGATGGCTCTCTATTCTCGATAACAACATGCTGAAGACTAATAATTTCATACTCTTTTAGAATATCTCGCAAATGGCTTTCCGAAGCAAAATGAACAATCCCCACTCCAGCGAAGCGTCCAGAAGTAAAGTTCGTGCGACAGTAGGGATCAACCGTCGGTTCTCCATAATTGTAATGTGCTGATTCAGTAGACAGCCAATGAATTCCAACCAACATAGAGTTTGAGTGGGTCCGCTTTTTCAACGACTCGAGGCAATTCCGAATGGATTCACTTTCGTTATGGGTCAAAGAACCGCGATCAACGACTAAATCAAAGGGCCCCGAAAATGGTAAATCACGACAGAAATCAGCTGTTGTAATGCTATGTTTCAACTCAGGGAACCGAACATGCAATTGTTCAATCGCTGTTGTGCTTATATCAACACCAAAATAGTTTGCATTCAAGCTTTGAAAGAACGGTATATTTGCACCCGCACCACAACCTAGTTCTAGAACTTCCAGCGTTTGGCTATACTGGGGTAAAACGTGGCGCATTACTAACGTGACGAGATCACTCCAAGGCCATATGCTTTGATGTTTCGTATCTGCATATAATTTTTCCCAATGTGTTTCATTGCCCATGATAAATTTGCCTGTCCCTGACTCTTTCCGAAGCATAGCTATACCAACAATTCCACAATCATTGTGTTTGTTGTGAGGACATTACCTACGTAAAAGATTTAAGACTCTCAACAACCCTGTTGATTTCCGTATCTAATAAATCGGGATATAAGGGCAAAGACAGTGCTGTCTTAGCCAAACTCTCTGAGTTTGGAAATTGTTTTGGATCGAGTTTCAGGTATCTATGTAAAAGTTCAAAACCTTCAATTGGAATAATTGTTGATACACCTCTTGCTTTCAAGTGATGAAGTAGAGAATTACGCTGTGTTTCGCTAGCCGTCCGTATAACGAAGCGATAAGGTAAAATATTAGGATCGTCAAGGCCAGACTGAACAGTTAATCCGTTGGGGAGCACATCAATATAGGCATGCCGAATCTCCCGTCTTCTTTTTAGAATTTGATCAATCCTCCTTAGCTGAGACCTAATTAAGGCTGCACTGATATCCGTCATCTGAAAATTGAATCTCGGAAAATAGGATTTACGGCCGTCATACTCCCGGAAATCCCTAGCAGATTCCGCAACCCCCCCTGTTTCATCCCAGAGAAGGCCTCCCTGACCACCGGTTATAATCTTAGTGGCATAAAAAGAGAATACTGCTACATCCCCTATTAAACCTTGAGGACCACCCAACGACTGGCAACAGTCTTCAACAGTTAAGATACCCCGTTCACATAGGGCGCTAACATCTGCCGACGCCCCAAAACAATGAACTGCAATACACGCCCTAATATGACCATAATCAGTCAACAGATTTTCGACATTTATAGTGAAATCATCAAGCCGAACATCAACAACTAATGGTTCTGCATCCAACATATAGATGGCATTGAGAAGCGCAGCGCAGCTATAGCTTGGAACCGCCACATGGTCCCCGCGACCAATCCCAAGACCCCGTAACGCCAAAAATAGAGCCGCAGTTCCTGAGGAAACAGCGCAGGCTTTACCACCACCCAAACAGTTTACAAAATCACCTTCGAGATCCTTGACTACCTTACCTTCCGCTATCCACCCTGAGGTAAGAACGTTGTCGATCGCTAGACGGTCTGAATCCGTAATTAACACCCGATTATGACTTATTTTAGTCAAGAAGACGGCTCCTCGGCTTATTTTTTTTCGTAGTACCCTGCCTTCACGATAGCTGGATTTCCTATAACTAGAGAAAATGGGGGAATATTGCCTGCACGCACTACTGTACCAGCGGCGACTACTGAACAGTCTCCTATCTCGGAACCACCCAAAATAACACTGTGAGAGCCTATAAAGACCTTATTTCCTATCATAATATCATTTACATCTATTTCTTTTGAGATCCCAATACTACGTTTGTGACTATCAGCCACATTTATCGCAACAAACGAAGCAATATCACACTTCTCGCCAATTATTAATTTTGCACCTATTGCATATATTTCCGAAAAGCCCCCAATATAGGTATCAGCCCCTATTTCTGGTTTACCGTTTATCCACACCAAAGGATGATACTCATTGGAGGCAAAACCAGTCATAGCACTAAATTGTTTTTCAAATTCTGAGGCTTTCAATCTATTAATCTCCTCTTTAATAGCCTTATCTCATAAGTAGTACAGGTTAGTGCGGCATCCTTATATATTATCGATCAACATCCCTAATTCCTGAGTCCTTACAAATCTTGAGTCTAGTTTAATCTACCTTCTCTGTTCATTCTGAATCCAAGTGCTCTAACTTTAATTGGCTACCATCAGAAACTGCTTATTTAAGCCGCCTTCCTATTAACTCTTTTACAAAATATGTCATTAAACCTGATCCAGGTCTCTGGAAAGCTAGATCTTTAGTATCTAAAATGTGTCCAGCAACAAGATTACGAGCGGCAACTATAGATCTACAGACTATGTTGCGCATTTCGAGCTCTCCCAAAGCTGGGGGAATAACACCATCTCCCATACTCGACTCCAAGCGGCGTGGCACCGGCTTGTTTTAGCCTTGCTGCCAAACCAAGACATCTCCTAACATGACCAAGTCTAGATCCCATTGCACCATCAGGATGAATAGCAATTCTAGGCTCTGCAACAGAATAAAAGCTCATGTGGAGATTGTTTCTCGTCTGACATCAAAAACCCATGCCTCTGCGCCGGCCATATAAATGGCGTTAAGTAAGGCAGAACAGCTGTAAGTGGAAACCGCGACGTTATCACCACGCCTAAAATCTAGTTCCTGGAAAGCAAAAAATAAAGGCGCAGCCCTAGACGAAACAACACAAGAGACACCGTCACCATCGGTGATCATTTTACGATTATGTTTATTTGTATGAGTGCTCATATAATTCGAAAAACTATTGATCTGAGAAATCAAAGTGTTTCGGTTAATAAATCTATTTGAGATGTTTGTAATTAGAATCATTACGACACCGGTAAAAACTGTATCTCATATTGCTTTGACGGCTGTCTTATATCATATTCAGATTCTGTCTTTGAAGCTAATATATTAGAACCTTAAATATTAAATCATGAATATTAAAAGAAAGCTTATAAGCTATTTTACAATTCCTGAATGCTAACATTTGTATTAGCCCATAAATTACCGTGAGCACCCAGACTTGAGAAACGAAAATCCAATGCGTTGGAAGAACGCGTTAGAAATATTGTGGGCAAAAAACCGCGTTGTCTGTGGATCAGAGACGAGTAATGCTTATCGCGAGCTTCAGAAAATTTATGAAAATACAGAAATTTTTGGGTTTGCTTCAGGTCAAAGGTGCGGTTCTTGGACCGCACCCATGGCTTGGTCAGTAGAATATGCAAGATTAACAAGTCCTGAAGGGAAAATAATAGCCGATTGGAAACATCATCCTTTGAGCCTATATACCTTTAGTCCCTCTTTTAAAGGCCGGATTAGTCGCGCTGAACTGGAGAAGCATTTATTTTCAATTCCTTCAAAACCTAATAGAATACCGTTTCACTTCAGAAATCAGTATAGAAGCTGGGATAAGGAGTGGGGCTTCTGCCTCCCGCAAAAAGTTAGGGATGAACTGCCTTCTGGAACCTACACTGTTGAAATATCAACCCACTTTGAAGCCGGGAACATGGAGATGGCTGAACAAGTGCACACCGGGAGGTTGGAACATAGCCTCCTTCTGGTTGGTCATTTTGACCACCCTTACATGTGTAACGATGGATTGGTTGGCTGCCTGGCGGGACACGAGGCTATAGCCCGACTGGCTAACACCCAAACCCATCTCACCTACCGGATGTTGTCGACCATCGAAATTATTGGTTCTGTGTTCTATGCCGACTCCCGAGCCAAGCAGAATTCTGTTTGCGAAGCACTATTTGTTGCGGCCGCTGGTGCTAAAACGCCCTTAGCATATCAAAAAAGTTTTTGCGGGAACTCCGTAATTGATAGAACAATGCGTCACGTACTAAAAACTAATGGAAAGAAGTGGTCCGAACATGAATTTCGCCAAGGCCCACTGGGCAATGACGAAACGGCGTTTGATGTCGGAGGAACAGACATTCCATGTGGGTCCATTATGCGGGGATTGTTCGAAGAATATCATACTGATGGGGATAATTTAGATACGGTTGATGAACAAAATTTTGAACAAATGGTCAATTTAGTTAGCAGGTGTATTAATATAATTGAGCAAAACACAACACTTGAGCGCGAGTTCTCGGGGTTACCTTGCTTGGCTTCACCGGAAATTGACCTTTACCTTTCGCCGACCCAAATGTCGTCGGTCGATCAAGATGTTCTCAACAGTGGCCTTTTTAATGACCTGCCACAAGAATATCGTGACATCATACCGCAAAAAACTGAAAACTTGAACTATTTGATGAATATCTTGCCAAGAATGTGCGAGGGCGATTGCACCGTTTTAGATGTTGCAGAAAAATCGGACTTACCATTTGAATTTGTAGATTTTTATTCGGATAAATGGATGGAGAAGGGGCTTTTAAACAAAATTTGGAACAACCCTTTCTCAACCAATTAATAAATGTAGTTTCAATGGAATAACCACCCCCGATATAATTGGGCTCTTTGCTCAAGATAAGAACGCCAACGTATTTTCCTCTGCACTAAGGGAATTCATTCGATCTTTAAATGAACAGCTCTCCTCACGTTTACTTGGCGAAACGCGCCCGGAGCCTCGATATGGACTTCAACCGACTCCTTAAGCCATGCACATGGATCCTTTTCAAGCATCCGAAATCCTACCTCTTCTACGTGGTCGACATGCACAACCTGCATAGGATATCTCCACCGAGAAGATTCAAGCAGAAAACCCTCATTCCGCAGACCATTCTCAAGGTTGCTAATCTTGGCCTCTATACCAATACCAAGATATCTTACCGAACATAACCACGGACCAGGTTGCTCTACTCCTCCAACGAAAACCGAGGTATTGAAGAGCTTATTGTACATGTGATTAACCCCATAAACCTGCTCAAGGTGGTGGGCGTAGGTAAGGGACAAACCGAGTGGTACGCCAAGGCTGAGAAATTTACAACTAGCATTACGCAATCGACCAAAAGCGCTGCGAGGTCCGAACGCTGCCAACCCAACGTCAAACAATATCTCAGGTGTTTTTGGTCCGATGCCAGCGACTGAATGGAGTGGGTGCAAACAACGGCAGACCCCTTTTGTGGTTCTAAAAAATTCAGTAAATGGCCCTATTTCCGATGGGGTGGTCTCATGGTGATAGGCTAACCCTTTGCGCGCATAATCGTATGAAAAAGTAGGAACTAAAAGCGTTCCATCTGGAGCCAAAACCTCCAATAAAACATCAAGAAGGAACTGGGACCATTTACGCTCACGCTCTCGAATGCTGTCACGGGATAAAGCTGCAGTGATCGTGGGAAGAGGCAGTTTACCCATTTCAACACCAAGATAAATGACATCTCCACTTTCCACGCCAAGGTCCTCGCGAAGGATAGAAAATAGGAGCTTTTCTGCATCCTTCATGTGCATCTTAGTTTTAAAAGTTTCAGAGAATGCCTATGCAGCCTTCGGAACGCCTTTGGATCGATGGAAACTAGACCGTTACCACCCAACTCACATCCCGCGTTTTTTAGAAACCTACGGATCGGTTCGTTTCGATTTGTCTTTTGATACATTAGTCGGAGTGGCGCGTTATTTTTTGCCAACAACCAGCACGTGAATCCATATTCGACCTGCCTCTCAAAAACCCGACAGGACAATACAAAACTTTCAACAATGCCTTGAGAATTAATCAAGCAGGCAAGGATCTCTCCATGATTCCCGGTACGGTCTTCGAGTGTTGCGCCATATAGGCACCCGCCTTCATTTATTATACCGGCAATCTGTGCTTCACTTAACCTGCATCCGTTAAGGTTGAACTGGTTGGTTTTGTTGATAAGTTGAATACAACGTTCATAACTAACCGTTGAGCGGTCAAGTATAGTCAATTTCATTTTTAGTGTTTTTAGGAAAGTCGTTAAATCTTCACCTTCATCTTCGTTAGGTGCAACTATCTTGAATTGCTGTCGGTACAAAAGTGTCCGCTCCTTGTCTTCATCGGTGACTTTAGTGCGAGGGAAATGTTCCGCTATCAGGTTAATAAACTGCGGTATTTGGTTATCTTTTTCGGGGAAAGCAATACATCGAGAAGCACCTAAGTAGGGTTTTACCTCGGCGAGATCGATGGGATTGTCATCTACAAAAATAAATTCTTGGGAACCTAAATTCAATTTCTCCGATAACATTCGGATTTGAGCCGATTTAGCGTTGTAACTCGCGATCACGGCAACAAAGTCCATTTGCGACAGCACCATCCTATCTGAAGCCATTACCATGTCGACGTCTTCGGGGTCGTTACGGGTCACAGCGGCCAACAAAGTACCTTCATTCTTCAACTTGCGCAGAAATGTCTGGTAGACAAAATGCTTAAATCCGCGACCTTCTGGCTCAAAACGAATACATCCAGGCTCATCTTCTCCGAGGATACCGTCCCAAAGGGTATTGTCGAGGTCCGTTACGAGTACTTTGCCGGGTTCACTGTTAAAAACTTCGGCTTTGCGGGGCACATATGGCGGAATATTGATTTCACATTGAAACGCCGCGTCAATTGCGTATTTAGCAACTTCACCAACAGCACGGCCACTGATCGGAAAGGACGAGTTAAGAAAATTCCCAAAATCAAAAACCTCAGGATCAAGAAAATGCGCGCCTATCCCGCGCATTATTTTGTCTAACCCAGTCGCTATCTCTGTCATAACTGACAGGTTTGGAAACACAGGTGGTATGGACGCCGGCACATAAAAAAGATGCGCGTATTTGCGTATTTTGAGCCTATTCGCTAATGCAGACGCTTCTAATAAAAACCCCTCGGGCGAAACAGTTGGCGCATTTACACCGGTTCGCCAATCTAGTTCACAACACAGGTCCCATGGAAATAACAAGTAAATTTCAATGTCCTTGCCATCAAGCCCCGTCATCAGATGTTGTTGCAATGTGCCGGGAGGAATAGAAAGTAAATTCAACAATTTATCATGCTTAGCCGCTTCGGCTTTAACAAATAATTCCATGGGTTGATGAGCACCCGACATGCACAGGCGGATGGGGATTGTTTCTTTACCTTTGAAATCTTGCAGGATTTGGTTGGCTTCAAGAAATTTCACGGCAAAGCACTGCCAGTCAATGACAGATGAGCCCCCGTAATCAGGGTATCAGAATTATCTAGAGCCCAAACGATTTGACTAGCGGCATCTTCCAAGGAAGGGACCACGCCAAAAGGGCTTCGATCAGCATGGGCGACACGGGTTCGTTCACTCATCTCTCCCTGCATTCCTCCTTGAAGAACATCGAAGGAAATACAGAAGCACCGCCGTTCTTCATAAGCCAACTCAGTAGCGAGAATTTGGGATAGTGTCGGCAACAAAGATTTCGCCAGAGAATACAACGGATACCGCCAAGCATGTCGTCCCGGATCGGTATAGCTGGATCCCACAAGAACAAGAGGCGCGCCTTGTTGGCCATGTTTTATCAGTAGACGAGCTAACGCCAAACACTGGCGTAGAGGTGACGCTATATGATAATCCACACTCGCTGCCTTTGCATTGCATAAACGCTCATTGTTTGGACTTGGCCATGCACAATGGACGATGCCGCAAATTTTTCGATTGGGAAAAATGGAATCTAGCTTTTCTAAATCATCCACTAAAAGATGGTGTGATCCTTCGCGCGAGGAGACCCCAAGGACCGGTCTGTCCAATATCTCTAGTAAAGCGCTCCCCAATCCACCGCTTGCACCTGTCACCAGAACAATCGGTTTTTCATCTGAGTTTTTTGCCCGGCTGCTTTTTTTCGTAGCCGTTGCCAAAATTGTTTTCTTGTGAAATCCGTAACTGTAAGAAGCCGAAACGTATATCCTGCCATCATTTTTATCAGAAATCTTGACGTTAACATTTCCGCCTTTAGCCGTCTCATGAACCATAGATCCCATTACTTCAACAACAACCGGTGGCACGATCGGTATCAAGAAATTGAGGTGCATACTATGCAAGAGACACTCGGTTCCTGGTAAGTGCATGCCAGCCATGCGGGAAATTAACGCCGCTGAATAGGCTCCATGCAGCACAGGGCTTCGGAAACTAGTCTTGGCGGCATAGGCTTGGTCAGTGTGGAGGGGGTTCCAGTCCCCAGAAAGTTCTGCAAATGCTAACGCACTGTCGAGACCAATCTCAACTTCAAATATTTTTTCATTCAAAGGCCCATTTCTCCAAGAAGAATAGTCGCGGAAGCAAACGAAGTAATTTGCTCTGCATCACTTATATCACTTAACGTAACCCCGAGTTCACTATCTATTGCGGCTATTAATGATAGATGGGCTAAAGAGTCCCACCTTGGGTGATTGATCTGGCGTGCTTGATGGACGTCTTCGTCATTTGGAATTTCAAGCACGATTCTAAAAATGCGTTCGAGTATTTCTTGGTTTTCGGCTCGCACGTGATTGTGACCCTCTAGATCATTTGGGAAAGTGTTACTGGGCAGAATTTTCCAATCTTCGATTCTTGACCCATTAACCGATTTATCCAAAACTTGACAACGATCGCCCTTGTTAAATTATAAGAAAAGCAATTTGACCAGTAATTTAACAACCAACAGGCTACCTCTCCCCTAGAAATGGGACAGGTTTACGACTGCAACTCAACAGACACCAACAAGGGACCAAACTGATTTACTTTAGTTTTAAATATTTTCAGACACCTCTCTGTTTTTTCAACCTGCTCAATGATCGGAAAAAGGCTATCTTAATGCAACCCAAATAAACATAAATTTGTTTCGGAATTCTATTTTTCCCTCGGCTAAATGACAACGCTTTGTTTACGTTTCACCCTATTTTGATGTTTCCACCTTAGCAGCATTTGGTCACCCTAATAGCCCAAATAAATTATCAGAGAAAGGTGGTTATCTGCTGCCTTCCCTTACAAAACAAAGCATGTCCAATTACCATAGAAACAGCCAAGTCTATAGATCACTATTTGGTTTTTGGAAGTTTAAAGAACGAGTATTCAACCGATGGCCATTCCGTTATGGTTCGCGACCAGTCGCAAGTTTCCATGTGCCAACAGCCCAGGACCACCACCAAATAGAAGATGTCAATGCATGACATTTTTGCCAAACCTGGCGCGCGTCCTGTACTTCAGGAGTATCCCACCAACTCGACACATCATGCCATATCTCGTTGACGTGAGCCGCAGCTTCTTCGGGATTTTCAAATAAGATTTTGGCCTTTCTTAGATGGTCAAATTGTTCGTTGGCTTGCTTGCACAATGGCCAGTCACATGGGTCCCAATAACAAATTGTAGGGACGTTTGCAGCCATCGCTATGTGTAGGGTTGTTCCCGGATAGTCTAATACCAACAGACGGCACTTTACCAAAGAATCGTGTAGTTCTCCGTCCAAAGTTGGCAAATCCGGAAAATACCGTTTCATGTAAGCACCATCTTGCAGCGCTTGTTTGGCCCCTTGATGCCTAGGGCGATAACACAGCTCTTCACGAGGCCCCAAACTGAGGGAGTTGACGAAGATTTGCTTGTTCTCTCGGTATGTCAACCAGCGGACAGGAGAAGGGCAGGCGTCAAAACGACCGTAGTTAATCATCCCGGCTCCAACAAAAATTAGGCGGTCATTTCGCGTTACGTGAGTGTTACGGATTTTACTTAGCATGGGGGATGGTAAGGGTATAGAATTACAATAAAAGTCGGCGTGTTTGGTCCAGCCCCAAGAAATAAAGGCATGATAGGCATATTCCGTTTCAACGGCCCACGGCTCAACCAGCCCAACGCCATAGGATCCGCCGTGTTGAAACCCAACAACCCTCTCCCCATATTCTACAGAAAACGCGTTGATTAGCTGATTTCGAGTATCCGTGCTTCCGGCGTGCGTTACGGTTAACCTACCGGGATAGAACCTCAGGCGCTCCACCTGTTTTAAGATGGGAAGCAGCCCAGGACCAAAGCTCGAGGGTAAGGTTGCTTCCAAAAACTCGTCTAAAATAGAAATATACTGATTTGGAAATTCCTTAAGCACGGCGTCATCGGGCTTAAAGTCTCTGCCTGAAGCCGGATGCCGAGGCAATACATTAATCAGAAGACCATAAAATAGACGAACTAATTTAGTTCCTTGCACATGATCAAAACCGAGCCGCCCAGCGAAAGCTGAGAATGGTTTGCGCGTTTTAAACGTAATTGTGTCAACGGATATTTCAGGCTCATCCGGGGAAATTTCGACAGCACAATTGACTGGCTCGGTTATCCATGATTTGGGCACTACCCGTCGCAACATCAATGAGTTCATCCAAAAGATAAAACTAGGGTCCTGGCTAAGTAACCCAACAAAATCGGTGACGTTTTCAATATCCCACGCAGGAGTTTCTTTAACCACCTGAACACGAAGGGGATTTCTTCCGTAATGTTCAACCAGCAACTTGATATTACAATAGCAGCGCCAGGTTGCTTGGACTGCCATCACCATCCATAGACTCAGAAAACAACGCCACATAGTAGGGCTGAAATTTCGCCCGGTCACCGCGTTCATCCGATCCGTCCAAGAAAGAGCTACTTGGTTCGCTAACCGCCTAGTCAGGGCATCCACCTGAACAAGGGCACTGCTGTCAGGGAAAGCGTCAAGGAAAGGCAACCTATCCCAGCCCTCAAAATCATCTTCTCTATCGACAAAACACCACGGACCGGCTGCAATATCTCGGGCAGGATCAAAGTCCATGTCTATTTGGGACAAAAATAGGCGAGGTACTGTCATATTTTTTATCAGTTGGGGGGGGCCGCACGAAAAATATTAGCTTTTGAAGAACTTTTAGGTATTTACACCTAGTTCTAAAGGTTAATTTCCTTCTCGCAAGTGCTCCGGTCGAATGGTTTCTTTTGCCGAAATTCTAACACACGTTCTCTTGCCCACCACCTTATCTACTTCGTAGGGCATAAACCCAGTCCCAGGACGCTGATAAACTAAATCATTAGCGGAAATCAGATGACCCTCGGGAAGATCATGGGCTGCGACTATAGAGCGTCTTGCAATTTTGCGCATTTCTATCTCAGCCAGATCGGGCCTAATATCTGGTTTACCGAGTGCGGTTTCAATCTTTCGTACCCCGGTAACTAGGTCGACCAATTCCATTGGATCTGCGGAAAACCTGTGATCTGGACCTGGCATATTTTTATCGAGAGTAAAATGTTTTTCGATAACAGTCGCTCCAAGAGCAGCAGAACCAATCGCCGCAATGATGCCATCACTGTGGTCGGAAAAGCCGACGGGGCAAAAAAATTTATTCTGCATGGCCGGAATCTTCAGCAAATTGACCGATTTATCCGGGGTTGGATAAAGTGAAACACAATGCAGCAAACAAATCCGGTTGTTACCCGTTGATTGAATAACGTCAATTGCGCGTTCTATATCCTCCTCATCAGCCATCCCTGCTGATATGATCAAAGGCTTGTTCCTTGAAGCTACATATTCAATAAATGGCGTATAAACTAGATCATCTGAACCGA
>Ga0315339_1001055_pt1 | contig 26934 bp, 21 predicted proteins | sample ASW17metaG_FD_204514 | JGI IMG/M metagenome (GOLD analysis project Ga0315339, IMG submission 204514) | Ammonia-oxidizing marine archaeal communities from Pacific Ocean, United States - ASW #17 | ecosystem: Environmental > Aquatic > Marine > Oceanic | place: USA: California | collected 2016-12-05 | reverse complement strand
ATGGGATCTTCTGATGTTGCCTGCATGGCAAGCCCCCATCGTGTTTTATTAAAGAAATAATAAAAAACAGAAACGAGAACAATTGCACTACCAATAATAAATATGTCCAGGACTGAGATAATGATACTACCCAGTTTGATATAGGCACCACCAAATGGTGATGGGGGAACTAAACTCATAGGACCGGCAATAAGGCCCACAAGGGCCCGTAACACAATTCCAATACTAATGGTGGCCATAATGATTGAAAAAACCGGTTCATCCCGCATGGGCCGGTTAATGACTAAATCTAAAAACCAGCCAAATATCACTGCAAAAATAATGGAACCCAACAATCCAAATAAAAATGTCCATATGGTCGGGACACCCAGACTGCCGGTAAAGGTTTGGATGAGGAAAAAATTGACATAAGCCCCCACCATCATGAGTTCACCCTGGGCAAAATTAACCACTTCCGTAGCCTTATAGATGAGGATGAATCCAAGGGCAATTAATGCATAGATTGACCCAAGGGCAATCCCACTGACAATTTCCTGGCCGATATCAGTAAAGAATGAAGTCATTGTTAATTTGAAATGTACGTAGAGATTATTATTTATTTAATCTACAAATGATATTAAAAAGAGGAGACTACACAGTAGTAAAAAAATCACCCTCTCAAAGCTGCCGCAAAAATACCTGGGAGATGTACAAGATTACCTGTCCCTATGAAATATGTTAACCGTCTACCTGTCTTATGGGCCGTTTTATTCGTAACAAACCAGGGTGGTCTGGGGGCTATATGCAAATCACCAGATAGGGCAGAGCGCGGGAAGTTTCTAAATGGCCCCTTCGCAACTGTTTTTTGTGTTTTTCCAAAAAGGAATGCATTGTGAACCACACCTTTCCCCGATTGAATGTAATCTTGGGTATGACCGGGGAAAGCACCCCAAGCACCACCAGCAGCTAAAAATGCCAGAGCACACCAGGTATTCACGCCGATACTGCCGTATCTCAAGTCCGCAATAGCTTGATCCAGAGATTCTTCATGCGCTTTCATTGTTTTGGGATGAATAATGATGTTGGCGCCCAATGTACCATCCAGTTTTTCATTGGCAAATTGAACCGCCGCTTTTAAGAAAGCCACTGGATCACTACCATCCAATGATACTGTTGTGAGTACGGGACCGAAATACTCATCCCTAAAACAAGGTTCATCGATAAGGGCATCCACATCATAAATAATGGTACGATCTACATCGCAATTAAGGCTTTTTGCATTTGCGTGTTCCCTTGCAGCATTTTGACGATCTGCCGCACCGGGGTAATAGGCAGGTCGACTGTCTGTATTGGCAATTTTATTTTCTACTTCCTGGAGTAATTTTTCGGTACCCACCCATTTTTTTGGCATGATCAGTACTTGGGTGGCAATACAGTTATGCCCCGCATTTTGGAGTTTTTGAGTTGCAATATTTTCCGCTTGAAATTTGAAATCACCCTTAGACCATGGCCCAGGCACAACAATGGTAGGTGAAACGCCTCCCAATTCAGATGATATGGGTTTATTCATGATGGACTGATTCTCACGTTTATGTTGTTTACCTTCTTCGCCAACTCCAAATACAATGGCATCATGAGTCCGAGCGCTACCGGTAATATGAATAGTATCCACCAAATTATGGCGGGTTAAATAAGCACCCACATCTCCACCGCCATAAGCAAATTGAATAAATCCAGCTTCAATTAATGGAGCAAATATTTTTTCAAAAATGGGTCCTAAGTAATCATTAATGGGATTCATTTTGATTAAAACAACTTCACCTTCTGCAAACATCTTATAGAAAATATCCAAAGGCACAATGGAGGATACATTTCCGGCACCCAACACTAAGGACACTTTTCCCTGTGGATTTTCTTTCTTATAAAATAAGGCCACCGTATCTTCAATATTACCCGGTGTTACACCATCCTGCATCCACACATCTAAATAATAATTATCCAAAAGTAGCTTTTCAAGGAGGTTATTGGGATAAACATGGGCAACGGTTTGACCATTTGCCCGTTCACTAATTTTAACCTTATGGATTGCACTTTTTCCAGCGGCGAGTGCATTGAGCGTATTCTTCATATACTGTAACCAGTTTAAAAATGCATAAGGACCACCCAACCATTCCTCTCCAGAGAGGGGTGAATTAACGCTTAGCCCTTTCGCTTCTGAACCGGCATTTGCCCATTCTTCCGCAAAATCAACTGATCGTTTGATTGTTTGATCCAAATAGTCAATTTTATCGGTGATAGGAAGGGTTGCCCATCTGTTTTTATTTGATTGTAAATTATAAAGACTATTATCCAACGTTAGTGAGTCCATCGAATTATCCTTGTTTAATTGAATAATAATACTCTAAAAGAAAATCCGTAACAATAATTATATATCATCAATTGCCAATCCGCTTGTATTATTAAATAGTTCAGCATAAAATTAGTCATGGAAAATTTTAAAACACTCGAAATTATAATTATTGGTGGTATAATTATTGGATTTGGTATTTTGGAATCATTTACAGGACTCTATGGCCGTAATTCAGTTCGAACAAAAGATGATTGGCTCAATGAAATAGTATCCTTTTTTCAACTGGCTTTATTAATTAAACCGGTCATTTTATTCTTGGCAGTTTTAATTCTTAATTATTTTATTCCACATCATTACCAAGCGCTATCACACCTCCCTTTTTGGGCATTATTCTTAATTGTATCTATACCAGATGATTTTTCTCAGTATTGGTGGCACCGAAAATCTCATGAATGGCCCTGGTTGTGGAAGTGGCATCGACCCCATCATACAACTAAAGAAATGGGTGTATTAACATCTTATAGAAATGCAATGCTCTATTATCTATTTATGCCCAATATTTGGTGGTTAGGGTTTATGACTTTTTTTATTCCATATCAAATCATTTTTTTACAACTTATTATTAAACAGTTTATTGTAATTGGTGCACATAGCGATATCAAATGGGATAGGGTCCTTTTTAAATATAAAATACTTAACCCATTGGCTTGGGTGATAGAACGTACAATATCGACACCTTCCACTCATTTTATGCACCATGGCAAATCAAATGAAGATGGCATTAGTAATAATAACGGCAATTTCAGTAATATGTATTTCTTTTGGGATATTCTTTTTGGGTCAGCAAAAATTACGCGCAAATACCCTGAAATTTATGGACTGGAAAATGATCCAGAAGATCCCTGGACTGCTCATATATATTATCCTTTTATAAAATCTAATAAAATTCAGAGTGAATTGAATATTTGAATGTGAGGGAATTGGTAAAAGTGACCATCCCAACCAATTCTGCTAATCCCAATCCATCATAGTAAGGAAATTATCAACCTATGTTTTTAAAAAAAGGTGATTCATATTATGAATTTTATAAGAGTTAAAGAAAACTTTGAGAACTGTTTCTTTCATACTTTTCACCTAAACCGCCTCCAGTCCCAGTAATAACAGCTACTCTATTTTCAAATGATATAAACGATATAATAATTTTTTAGAAAAATACCAATGTAACTGTTTCAGCCACACACGCGGGTTTTTGAGCATCTTTAATTTCTATCGTTACTTTTTTAAAAACCCGAAGTGCGGTTCTTCTCATTTTTTCTATTCGAATAATGTGATAATTAGAACGTACCAAATTTCCGGGTCGAATGGGACTCATAAATCGAACAGAATTTGAACCATAATTCACAAATTGTTTTATCCCCTCAACCGGAATATGATCCGGCGATATATCATCTATTAAGAGCGGAATCAATGAAAGGGTGAGATATCCATGGGCAATCGTTCCTCCATAAGGAGATTCTATCGCGGACCGCTCGGGATCCACATGGATCCATTGATGGTCACCGGTGGCCTCCGCAAATTTATCAATACGATCTTGGGTAATCTCATGCCATTCACCAATAACCGACTCACCAATTTTAGATGACCAATAGTCATGCCCTTGATCTAAAGACATATTCTGTTCCCATTAATCTTTAAATAATTCACTATGGATTTTATAATAATATTGGCATTGAAAAGGGTACTCTTTTCCTGCCTTAATTCAATGCATCAAATAAATAACTGTATTTTACTACGAAAGATTTGGTGCTCTTTTCGATTGGAATCCCGTCATAATCCTGGGCTTGGTTATATACCAAGTATAACCCGGTGCCGGCCGAACGCTGCCAGATAAACCGCCAATTCATGGACCATTGATCTGATTGGTTATTATATTGAAGGAGAGATTGAATATACATTTTCGGCGTAAAAGAATACGTAAGACGTGCCCGAACTAAATTGGTGGTAAAATTACCGTCGGGTAAATTGACTTTATTAAAATTGAAACTAAATTCAGATGTGAATCGGTCTTTGTAGCGCAAACGAACTGTGGGTGTCATGTTGATTCGATCTCCACCAAAAAATCCACCGATACGATTCATTGAGCTGAAACTGATCGGTTTAGCTTGGTTCGTCATAATCATAATTTGAATTTCCTGGTCATCATAAGTTCCTGCGGAAACAAAAACACTATCAGATATTTCAAAAACCTCGATAACACCTTCTTTAACTAAATTAGTTCCTGTATGTATTTCAAATCCCGATCGAAATTCCCAATGATTATCAATATGCCATCTTCCCGATTCCTGAAATCCATCTAACTTCCAATAACCATCATAATTAACATGGGGCCTGATTTCTAATAACCCAAATTTATTTTCAGGACGAAATCGGGTAAAAATCCGCCCGGACCATTTTCGATAATTTTCTCTCTTTAAATATCCCATTTCGGGATTAAAGCTTGCCCCCACTTCAGTGTAAGACGCATTAGTAGAAATTTGTTTTGTGTCCCGCGCAATTTCCATCCTGTAGGCATAAGCATTATCCTTATCCATTTCAGGTGTTTCAGTTAATCCTGCAAAAACAACAATCTTGCTCAATTCGCCAATTCCTATTTGCGCATCAAAAGCATAAGCATTATTTACATAACCATCGGTGCCCATGTGATCTAAAGCGGTATACATTGCACCAATATGGGTGCGGTTGGGCAGTTCCTTTTTCAACCTGAAAACTGAATATTGATTGGCATCAGTAATATCTGCCACCTTATCGGTTCTCATACTCAACATACCTACTTTCATTCCTGAAAAAGTACCCGTGAGTCTTCCCCCGCCAACAATGGGTACAGGTTCCCCATCGGGACCAACGCCAATGCGGCGACTAAAAAACATTTCGATGTCTGGACCGAAAAAACCACCACCGGTACCTACAGAAAAAAGTCCCGCATTCTCGAGGAAAAAAGCCCTTTTTTCCGGAAAAAATAAACTAAATCGATCCAGGTTGATCTGCTGTTCATCTGCTTCCACTTGGGCAAAATCAGTATTATAGGTTAGATCCAAGGACATTGAAGACCCTATACTTAATTTTGCATCCAATCCAAAGTTTCCATCGCTGGATTTTGATGTGGTTTCATTCTTGTTTATATTTTTTTGACCTAATACATAGGGCATAATCTTAATATTACGGGAAGTAGGAACATTCATATTTGTTAAGGTTCCGGCCGAGACCAAACGATTCATTGTATGCTGCCTTGAAATGGGTGACCAATGGGCTTCCTCTTTTTTTCGTGCAATTACCCGTTCAAAATTAATTCCCCAAGATTGATCCTTATTGGTTGCATAGCGAAGTGTTTTAAATGGAATCGCAAATTCTGCACTCCAGCCAAAATCTCCTTTTTGCGATTTAACTTCCCAAACAGCATCCCAGTTTACGTTGAAACCGCCTCCTGTCCCCATGCTAAACCGACGCATCATGCTCCCCCCTTCTCCGCCACCGGTGATCTGGGCGTCATATTCAATCCCTGCAGAATTCGTACCAAAAAGATACCCAGTCTGGAAATCTTTAAATGTATCAATTATAAATGAAAAACTGTCTGAATTATTGAGGGGTGAATCTCGCCGTGTATCTGAGATGACAATTTCTCCGGGGTTGGTGTCGTAGCAAACTACAGAAACATAAAATGTTTTTTCTGTATACATGACCTTTACGGCAGTCTTTTCGGAAACGGACTGCCCTTCATCCGGCGTTTTTTGAATAAAGGTAGTTACTTCCGGCACATTGACCCAAGCCGGATCATTCAACACATCTCCATCCATGACAGGATCAGAAGATGCTTTAACGGCGGATGTGATATTTTGACCGGTCAGAAATGAACAAAGAAATAGAAGAGTAAAAAAATATTTTTTCATGAATTCATTTTGTTTTAATTATAAAAGGGAGTCAACGGCCTTGGCCATTGCTATACATTGATCCGTCACACCACCTTGATCGTGGGATGTAAACGTAACGCCGACTTTGCACCATCCTACGGTAAGATCAGGATGATGATTGATGGCTTCAGCATTTTCCGCAAGTTGATTAACAAATTCTATTCCATCCATATAAGAATCAAAAGTGACCGTTTTATGAATAGCACTATCTGTATAGATCCAGCCTTCAATATTTTCTATTGCGGACTGAACTTCCTCTTGATTAAGCAAAGCCATTGAACCTCCTTCATTTTAGTATTTACCTTATACAATTTACAAAATTCAATTTGTATGAATTAGGATTAAACTGGAAAAGGTTTCTGCAAAATTGGTTGTGTGATGAGAAAAGTTATTTTTTAAAGGCCCCGCTGGTGACCCACCCTGCAATCATTGCAAACAAAACCGATGGTAGCATTACATCTAATTTAGTTATATAAGGTTCAAAAGATGAAAAACCGGGAACCACAAATTTAAAAAATGGAATGCAAAGAAACCCTCTGATCAAGGATTAAGAATTGTTACCCTTTCGGGGTAAGATCACATTCATAGTTGGATAAGGAATGGAAATATTATTTTGGGAAAATTGTTTATATATCTCCGTATTTACCACGTCCACAGTTCGACCGCGAATCTCTGGTTTATGGATCCAAAAAAGCAGTTGGAGTTTGAGTCCATGATCGGCAAATTCCCGAAATCGGACACGGGGTTCCGGAGTTTTTAATACATTTTTATTCCCCAATGCTATTGAAATAAGTAATGCTTTTACCTCATCAATATCTGATTCATAGGCTACATGGAGTGTGATTCGCACCCGTTCTTTCTCGCCCGGCCCTCCACTTTCATTTACGATTTTGGATGCTGCTATCACAGAATTTGGAATGGTAATTTCAATATCATCCCGGGTCATAAACCGTGTGGAACGGAGTCCCATACTTTTTACATATCCCCGTTCGCCTGTATCCAATAAAATATAGTCCCCTTCTTTGTAGGGTGAATCAGCCATAAGAAAAATTCCTGCAAAGAAGTTGGCAACTGTATCTTTCGCAGCCAAACCCAGCACCACACCCAACACACCCGCCGAAGCCAGAATGCCATTTATATTGATATCCCAACTTAAGAAAATGAAATAAATACCAAACAAGCCAATGGCAATTTTCCCGAGATTATTAAAAAGAGGAAGCGTCTTTTGCTGCAGAAGTGGATTAGATGTTTTTTGCGATGCCCATTCCATAGAGAGTATCAAAACTTTCATCACAACAAACAACCAAATCAAAATGGTGCTTGTTTTGAAAATGCCGACTAGGGCATAATCAATATAATTCGGGAGTTCTGCCGTTTTGACTGCAACCGAGAATCCAATAAATAAAATAGAATAAAAAATGGGACGATGTAACAGTTCAAGAATTCGATCATCGAAATTTGTTTGGGTTTTATTTACTATCCGTTTAAATATCCTTGTAAAGATCATATCTGTAATCTTTGCTGCAATAACAGCTCCCAAAATGATCAGGACACTTAGGATGATAGGATTGGAAAGCGCCACTTCGTAATTCTCTTGTAACCAGCTCATCATAACCTTGAATATAATACTGGTTGGATTAGAATTATTATGTGATTCAATTAAACGAGGAGTTAGTCTTTCTTAACATTTACCTCAATAAATTTGAGTTTCAATAATCGTTAAAATGAGAAAATTAAAACAAATACTTTTTCTATTTACATTTTGCTCCATGGTCTTATTGAGCAGGGAACATCGTTAATTTAATCCCTAACCAGATCCTTAAATGCACTTTTTAACCAGATTAAGGATATGGCAACAGACACAATCGTGGAAATAATCATGGCATACCACACCCATTCAATGGGTTTATTTAACACTGTTATAAAATACAATGCTAACGGTGCCGACAAGACCAAAATTCGAATAGATGTAATCACAAGGATTGGAAGCCCTTTTCCCAATCCTTGAAGAATCCTGCCTACAGTCATGCCAATAGCAATAAGGGGATATATTAGACAAATGAATCTCAGGTATGTGACTGCAATAGATTGAATGCCAACATCCAGAGTAAAATTCTTCACAAAAAGCGGTGCAAAAATATATAAAATAATTGACAATACACCTGTGACCATCATGGACCGAATAATACCATATTTTGCAATAAATTTGATTTTCTCAATCTCTTTGGCACCGAAAAACATACCGACTAATGTGGTTAATGCTGATGCAATCGCCATAATTGGTAGAAAAATGACCATATCCATTCGACCTCCTATTTGATAGGCCGCAACCGCATCAGTCGAGAAACGAACCAATATTCGGTTAAAAACTAATTGACCAAAGGCCATAATAATCATGGACATGGACGCGGGTAACCCAACACGAATAATATCTTTTATAATAAATATGGAAGGTGAAAAATCCCGCATTCGAAACCGAATATATGCATGCTCCTTTAAAAAAAGCATATACACAAAAATAAGGAATACAATCAATTGGCTTATGGCTGAAGCCATCGCCGCCCCGCCTACACCATAACCCAGAGTGAAAATAAATATAGGATCTAAAATAATATTTAATATTGTGCCCAAACCCGCCACTACCATGGGCAGTTTCATATCACCCTCACCGGATAATATGGAACGAAAAAATGTAGAAAAAACCATGAAAGGAAGCCCAATTAAACTGACCTTTAAATAGTCCCAACTTAATGGAAGCACTGACTTGGTTGCCCCTAGTCGCTGCAATAAATCTTCACCATAAATCAAACCAAGGGTTGTTAAAATTGTACTGATTATTAAACCCAATGCCACGGCATGTTCCGCCGTATTATCGGCATTGACTTTATCTTTTGCACCAATAAACCTTGCAATGGAAGCTGTCACACCGCTCCCCACACCAAATGATAAACCAAGGACAAGAAAAAATAGAGGCATATTGAACGCCACCGCTGCAATGGCATCCCCGCCAAGCCGGCCAATAAATATCATATCTACAATGGTGTATAATGTATGGATTCCCATGCCTGCCATTATCGGAAATGCCAAAGTCCATAATGCTTTAGAAGGGTTATCTATAAAGCCATCTAAACGGGAAGTCTTATTTTTCGGCAGTTTCATAGGCGCCGAATTTATAGGAGTTTAATGTACGAAAAATAAATTTATATTTAATTTCAGGGAAGGAAATAGCGCCAAACTCTCGATCTACTTCTTGACCATTCCGTATAAAATAGGATGGAAGGAATTTCAGTTACCCCTAACGCTTGGGATTTGTTATTTTCATCCGAATTCAGTTTACTGATTACAACTTGATCGGAATAATCATCTGCCAACTCATCTATGATGGGTCCAATAATTCTGCAGGTTACACACTCATTTTAAAATGGCCAAAAAATCGGAATGAAAATAATAGCCATCGCAAAAAGGGTTAATGCTAAAGGCAACCCAACCTTGATATAATCAGAAAATTTATATCCACCAGGACCATAGACCATCAGGTTGGTCTGATATCCAACCGGTGTAATAAATGACGCAGATGCGGCAAAACATACTGCGAAAATAAATGGCCTGGCATCCATTCCTAATTGGGCCGTGACCACCATAACGATGGGCGTCATGATAATGGCTGTGGCCGCATTCGAAGATACTTCTGTCAATACCATGGTAATAAAATAAATTAGTGCTAATAAAACATAGGGCTGCCACTCTATTGATGCGGATAGCACAATCGTTGAAATGGATGAGCCAATCCATGCGGCAGTACCCGTTGATCGGATCACCAAACCTAGGGGAATAAGTGCAGCAATCAATATGATCACTTGCCAATTAATGGATTGATAGACTTCATTGGCCGTAATAACCCTTAAGACTAACAAGATAACAGTCCCAATTAATGCCCCTTTTAATATGGGAGAAATTCCCAGGGCCGCAAATAGAACCGCCAGAGCCAACACTATAATACTCATCCACCAAAAACGCGCTTTTTTAAGTTTTTGATCCAATTCTCCCAATAATATGAATTTCCCCCTTTCAGGAAGTTCATTGAGTTTTTCCCGTGTTCCATAAACTAAGAGTGTATCGTATGATCTTAAAACTACATGGGCGATTTTTTTTCTAATAATGGATCCTTCCCTGCGAATAGCCAAAATGAAAGTTCCAAATCGACGACGAAAATTAGATTCCATTAATGTTTGACCCACTAAATATGATTTTTCAGAGACCATACATTCCATTAGTATATTGTCTTTCTGTTCCAGTTCTTTCTGAGTCAATTTTTCATCCGTAAGGAGGGTTATTTTTTCTACTTCCTTTATTCTCAAAAAACTTTCAACAGATCCTTTCACAAAAAGGATATCTCCTTCTTTTAGAACCTGGTGACCAATATTTTGGGAAATCAAATGACCACCTCGTTGAATATCTAAAATCATCACATCGTAATTTTGGTTAATTTGACGATCTTTACATGTTGAGCCCACTAATGGTGAATCTGCCGTTATTTTAATCTCCGTTAAATATCCTGCCAAATGATAACTCTGAGTTAAACTGGATGTTACGGTACGTGAGGGGAGAAGGCGAGGGGCGATCCATAAAATATATATTAATCCAACAAAAAGACTAATAGAGCCATATTTTGCAAATTCGAACATTCCCAAAGAAACAGTACCACCACTATCTAAATAAATTGAATTCACTAATAAGTTTGTTGAGGTACCAACCAAAGTCAACGAACCGCCCATAATGGCTGCATAGCTCAATGGAATTAATACTTTTGAAGGACTCATATGATATTTGTGTGCCAACCGCATCGTAACGGGCATGAATATGGCCACAATGGCTGTATTATTCACCAAAGCGCTGGCTATTGCTATAGTGAACAAATAAACTGCCAAACCTAATGACTGAGATATGGATGCGAGTTTATTGATTTTTACAACCAAATATTCAAGGATATGCGTTTTCTGTAACGCATGGCTCAGTGTAAACAAAAGCGCGATTGTAATGACCGCGGGGTTGGATAATCCGGATATGGCTTCTTCTGGTGTTAAAAAACCAAACCCAAACAGGATACCTAAAATGAGTAAAGCGGTGATGTCCAAACTGAAAGTTTCTGTAACAAACAGAATAAAAGCCAATCCAATGATAGCTAAGACAAATGCAATTTCAAATGTCATATAATTTTGATTAATTCAATTGGTACAAGTCCAAATACTACATTTGGACTTCATCAATCTGTTCTGGATCCAGATATTCTTCCGCATATTTAAGGTATATTTTTTCTTTCACAAATATTTCAAATAGGTCCACATCTATATGGGCATCATTTTTCATAAATCCCAAAATGCGCATTGCCTGACTCAATGTTTTTCCTTTTTTATAAGGACGATCTCTTGCGGTCAATGCTTCAAAAATATCCGCAATCGCCATGATCCGTGCCTGTACGGTCATTTCATCTTTTATTAATCCTTTTGGATAACCGGTTCCATCCAGTTTTTCGTGATGACCGCCGGCAAACTCAGGTACATTTTTTAAATGTTTTGGATAAGGTAATTCTTCCAACATATTGATGGTGACTACAATATGGTCATTAATCACTTTCCGTTCTTCCGGCGTCAAGGTTCCTCGTGGAATCGTTAAATTATATATTTCGTCTTCCGATAGAAAATTTTCCATTTTTCCATTGGGTTTCCAACGGTAATTCGCAATTTGATGCACATGATCCTTTTTATCTCCAGACATAAATTCACCGCCCACATTGGATTCTTTTACAAATTCCAAATCACTTTTCAAGATTCGAACTGTTTTCCGATATTCTCTTTCTATAGCCTTTATCTTATCCGATTTTTCTTCCAATGAAAGCGATTCATTTCGTTCAATCTTGAGTTCTTTTTTCAGGCGTGTAATTTCTGCATCTCGTTTTATAACACCAAACCGTGTTTCCACTTCATGCACCCGGTCATAAATCGTTTCCAGTTTAGTGCTTTTATCAACAACAAATTCCGGGGTGGTTACTTTACCGCAATCATGTAGCCACGCAGCAATTTTCAGCTCATACATCTCCTTGTCAGTAAAGGCAATATCAGCAAAAGGGCCATCTTTCGTTTCCTGCACTGCATTTGCCAATAGCATCGTAATCTCTGGTACCCGAGCACAGTGGCCGCCCGTATAGGGAGATTTAGCATCGATAGCAGATGCGATAAGTTTAATAAAGGATTCAAACAGATTTTCTAAATCCTTAATCAGATTTTTATTGGTGATGGCCACCGCTGCCTGACTGGCTAATGCTTCCACCATCTTTTGAATATCAGAGGTAAAAGGAATAATTGTATTTGATTTGGTTCTCTGGGCATTCAAAAGCTGAAGAACACCTATTATTTCATCTTCATGATTTTTAAGGGGTACTGTTAAAAAAGATTGCGAATGATATCCAGTCTTTTCGTCAAACAATTTTGTTCCGGAAAAATCAAATCCTTTCGCCTGGTAAGCATCTTTAATATTCACTGTTTCGCCCGTTAGTCCTACATATGCTGCAATCATTGAATTATTGGGCTCCCCGTCATCTGTGTATAATTTCACCGGATAAAATGGGATATCTTTCCCCGATGTTCCTCCCATATGAAAATCCAGAGAATCCGTCATCAATATTTCAAACCGTAATCGTTTATCATCCGTCATCATGTATAAGGTACCGCCATCCGAATTGGCGATCCGCTTGGCCTCCAAAAGAATCATCTCTAGCAGTTTATTCATATTCTTTTCTTTGGATAGAGCCAGACCGATGTTCGCTAAATTACTAATTTGCTTTTCTAAATCCGTAATATAGGCATTAACCGTAGCAGGTGCTTTTGCAAGATACTTGGCTACTTGGGTCATTGAGTATTTGGGTTGTTTTGCCATGATACTTTATTGTTTGGTAACAAGTGAAAACTTACAGAAATCCTTGAGATTGAACAACTATATAGATGAGGGTTTTATTTAATGAATTCTCTAATTTTATGGATGACTGATAACTATAAATTGCTTGATCATACCTTCGTAGGAAAACTTACTGTTAATGAACTGTTTGAAACAGGACAAACAACACTGGCTTCCAAAGACAAAAAAACAATTCATCGGTTTTTAGAGATAGGGCATTTCCCTATAGTCAATAAGTTGATCTATAAAGAAGGAAAAGTTGATGAGTGGTTTATTCTTCTTCATCAACTCATACTTCAATCAAATTTTAATGTATATACTTTGCTTAAACAGCGGGCGAAGCGATATGGAGATAAATCACTATTTCAGACCATTTCAGCCAATAATATTGCACCTACCTCTTACGTTAATGTGTGGAAAACAGTCCAATCCATTGGTTCATATTTTCAAGAAAATTTGGGGGGAAAGGATACCATCGGTCTCCTTTCACCAAATCATCTCAATGGAATTATACTTGATTTGGCCTGCCTCGCTTATCATATTCGAATCATTCCCATCCCAATGAACTTATCATCAAATCATTTGAATTATATTTTGGATCATGCTGAAATAACGCATTTGTTTATAGGAAGTGACAGGGCTCGAGAGTCGCTAAAGGATGCAAAACGCAGCCCTTCTGAATTCAATACCGTCCAAATTGATAACAAGGAGGAATGGAATGGATTTTTCGCAAAATGCCGCCAATCCATAATCATCAATCCACCAATTAAAAACCTACAATCCTTGGCCACAGTCATGTACACCTCTGGCACTACGGATAATCCGAAAGGCATTATTTTTAATCAGGAAAATATCATTACGAAACGATTTGCCCGGGCATTGGCTCTTCCTGAGATTGGCTCAAACGACTCATTCCTTTGCTATCTCCCCCTCTATCATACATTCGGACGCTGGTTTGAAATGATGGGTTCTATCTTCTGGGGCGCCACTTATACATTCACCCAATCCACATCTTTTAAAAATTTACTTCATGATTTGAAAGTGTTAAAACCATCTGTATTTATATCAATCCCCAAGAGATGGATTCAAATTCAGGAGCAGGTGGCGGCATCTATTCCCATTGAAAAATCGAAAGAAAAAGCTATTCAAAAAGTGTCCAATAGAATTACAGGTGGAAACTTAAAATGGGGACTTTCAGCCGCAGGATTTCTCGACCCTGATATATTTAAATTTTTCCACAAAAATGAAATCACTTTATTAAGCGGTTATGGCATGACTGAGGGGACTGGTGGAATAACCATGACACCCCCAGAGGATTATGTGCCAAATTCCGTTGGAAAATCTCTACCTGGGATTGATCTGAAATTAGCAGAGGATAATGAATTACTTATGCGGGGCCCTTATGTTTCTACCGGTTATTATAAGGATGAAATAAAAGCATCATATACGGATGGATGGTTTCATACCGGTGATATTTTCAAATATAAAAAAGGGCATTACTTCATTATTGACCGTAAAAAAGAAATTTATAAAAACAGCCGTGGCCAAACCATTTCACCTCAAAAAATAGAAAACCTATTCCAAGATTTTGAAGCAATCCGATCCGTATTTTTAGTGGGTGATGGAAAAGAATTCAATACAATTCTCCTGTATCCGGAACCGGGAAAAGGTGCAATAGATCAAAATGCAATGTCTTCTGAAGAAGTTCGAATATATTTTAGTTCTTTGGTTTTTTCTGTAAATACATTTTTGCCTTCCTATGAGCGAATCGTGAATTATGCCATCATACCCAGGGACTTCGATCACGATAACAATGAACTCACGTTGAAGAATACTTTTAAACGAAAAAATATATTAGAAAATTTTGCTGATATAATTAAACCAATGTATGAAAAAAATTATACCAGCCTTATCCGTGGAGATTATGAAATACAAATTCCGAACTGGCTCATAAGGGAAAAACGTCTGACCCGGGGGAATATTCGTTGGGATGGAAAAACTATCCGCGAATATGAATTAGAAAAAGGCTTACCGCTTAAATGGACCAAATCAGCATTAATAATTGGAGATTATGTTTACCATATAAATGGCACCACATTTAATATTGAAAAACTACTCAGAGATCCCGGTTTATGGTTGGGAAATAAGTCATTAGTAGACTTTGTCGGAAAAGTTGCATTTCGGGTGATTTCTTTTGAACCATACAATATTCTTTCCGTAAATCACAATCGATTTCCTTATCACACATTCAAATATTCACTAAAAGATGCGCCCAAATATCCAGAAGGAAATTTATCCTTATCTACCATTCATTTGGCTGTACACAACCTTTTACAAAAAGACCGTCAACATGTTAAATCTACATTAAACTATTTTAAACAAGGATTGGATTCCCCAAAATATCAATCCATAATCCAAGACCAGTTATTACGGCTTCAAGTCCACCCTGATTCCAGCATTTGGGTAAAATCTTTTGAAATGCTTATGCCTCATCTTTCGGGAGATATGTTTATTAACTTATATCGAAAATCCATTCATGCAAATCAATCTGATTCCTTAATCACTTTGGATCTGGGTATGATACAGGAAAACCATTTTCAATCTATATTAGAATTATTGACTGAGTTCAGACATTCAAAAAAAATACGGGTAAAAGATGAAAAAGTCGGTGAAATGTTAATTAATTTGATCACTAATTTAGGCATTACTCATCCAAAATATTTTACGAAATCACGAGGGGAATTAACCCTCTGGGTATTGGCCTTCCAAAATAATTCGCTGGCAAAACTAGCTCAAGAAAATCGATCTAAGTTAGAGAATGGATTTCGTGAGTGGATCCAATCACATTCATCAACCAAAGCATTTAACTGGCAAAATATTCTTCAATTTGATGAAAATGTATCAAATGAATTAAAGAATAAAATCGAACACGTTATCATTAACTCGACATTGATTTGTGAATCCATTTTTATTTTTTCTAAAGGTCTTCAAATACAATTAAATGAAATCGCAGCTGAGGGTGTATGGATTTCTTTTCTTGGACAGGAACATGGGAAACACGTGATAAGGATTTTAGTTCAGTTAAAAAATAGACAAGCATATAATTTTATTATTAACATTAATGATACCTTAGACCAAGAGAAATTTACCCAAGAAACGAATTGGCTCATATCCATGGGAGCCTCCATCAAAGACAAACAATTAGTGGAAGAATTTGGATCTTTCTGGCCTGATCATCAGGCTTATACTGAAGAATATATTTTGGGTGAGACTGTCTTACAGTATCTTAATCGTAACAAAAAAGAAATTACTTCTGAAAAGTATATCGATCGATGGCAAATGCGATGGTTACACTTTATTTGGAACGGGGCCACGGCTTATTTAGATTTCTGGAAACGTACCGGATGTACACGGATCATTAAAAATGCATCCCCAAAAAATGTTATTATTCCGGAATTTGATTATTATACGGGCACAAGACTTGTATCAATCTCTGGACGTAAAAAGACTAATAATATTGAAGATGTCTTTTCGTCTTTTTATCAACATTTTATCTTAGAAACTGAAGCCGTATTCCCTGGCTTGAAAAAAATGGCTGATTGGGAAATACTATATACAGCTGTGTTAGAGGTTTTTGGAATAAAAACAGGATCAAAAATCCTCAATACTATAAAAAAGAAAGACAATCATTCTCCAAAACGTGTTAAGCAATTCTTAGATGAAGTTAACTCAACCGGCTTACTGAGAAAACAGGTTGTCTTTGCTTCTTTGCGATATCAGCGTTGGCTGGATCTCAACCCGGAGGCGATATACAAAGCTCGAGGTATCATTATCCAGGATTTATACAAGGATTACAAACTTCAGTCTCTCAATGAGCAATATCCCGAAACGCGGATTCGATTTTTCCTAATGACAGCCTTCAAGGATGCAAATCCAGATTTATTAAATCGGCTAACAAATTTCATGATACAAATGCGCTCGGGGTCCATCTCAGAAGAAAATCTTAAATCTTACCTCCATACAATTCACGATGAAATAGATTTGACGGATCCAGAAAAGTATTTCTTAACACGTCTCATATTCGAACATGTGGATGCGGCAGATTATGCAGAACTTATTTCACGAGATGTGGGACCAATGAGTCAATTGGATTTAGCCGTAATCATTGAAGGAAAGTCAGGTCAATCCTTTAAAATTCGTCCACCAAATCAGCCGAAAGAAGTGGCAAGATTTCATCGTACGCTATTGGAAGCTAAACTTGAAGTACAATTTGAAATACAACACGAGTTTCTGCTCATTTACGATAAAAAAGACGTATTAGTTGGAGGTTTATTCTGGAAGGAAATAGGTCGAAAAATAGCGCATTTGGAAAAGATTGTCATTGCCCCAAATTATCAAAAGAATCACTTAAGTATTCGACTAACAGAAGAACTTTTTAGTCGATTACGATTGAAAAATTTTGAATATTTAACAGTAGGGTTTTTCCAGTCCGGTCTTTTTTATCAATTGGGATTTAAAATCAATCAAAAGTTCGGAGGATTAGTAAAGCAACTTTAATAAAGCATTCTGTAAATAACCACACCTGTAACAGAGACATAAAGCCAAATAGGCAATGTAATTCTGGCAATCTTTCGGTGCTTGCCAATGTTATTCGTCCACCCGCGATAAAGGGTTATGAGTGCAAGAGGTATGATTATTACCGCTAGAATGATATGGGTAATAAGAATAAAATAATAAATTTCCGTAAAATCACCTGTATATTGTTTAGGCCCGGCCTTGAACCAATGGTATATCACATAACTCACCAAAAAGGTACTGGAAGTACCGAAAGCGGTCAGCATTATAGTCTTATGCTGCTGCCGTTTTTTCTGCCGAATTAAGGTATAGCCATAAATCAATAATATCGTTGTAATCATGTTCATTATAGCATTGAATAAAGGCAGTTTTGATACATCTAAGGATTCCTCTATTCCCTCGGGCCTTGGGCCCAAAATTAAGAAAGCGACGGCGGCTGTAATTATTACAGAAACAATATAAATTATTCGAAGCCAGAAGTTATCTTGGCTCACCATTGTTTTTCCGCCAATAATATGTTGATATCTTTTTTAATATTCTTCATGTCATCTGTCTGCATACCACTATAATATCCCCGAATTTGTCCTTTTTGATCTACCAGTGCAAATCGTTCACTGTGAAAAATGATATCCTCATAGTCACCCATTTTAAAACCATTTTTTATCAATTTTTTAACATCTTCTTCCGGACCTGTTAAAAAATGCCATCGATCTGTATTTGCGTTATAACGAGAGGCAAATTCTGACAATACTTCCGGCGTATCATATTCCGGGTAAACTGATATAGAAACAATTCTTACATCATTATTATTCCGAAATTCTTTATGTATAATATTCATATTTCCCGTCATGACGGGACAGGCCATCGTGCAAGTGGTAAAAATAAAATTAGCCACCCAAACCTTGCCGTCCAATTCCCTTCGAGTCATTTCATCACCTTGGCTATCAATGAAACTAAATGCCGGGATTTTTCCAATGATCGGTAGTCCGCTTGTGGTTTCGGATTCTTTTATGAAATAAGTTGCCACAATGATAACTGCACCAATTCCGTAAATAATAAACCGCGTCTTTTGAGACATAATTATACTCCTAAATCTATAATGATAATGATGAGTAGTGCCGGCAGGTAAAATACCGATACTTTTAATAAAAATAATGCGCTTTTTATAGATCTGTCTTTAGCCAAAGGGATCGCAGATAGAAAAAAAGCACACGAAATGATAGTTACACCCACCAGGTAGAACATGCCCAGAGATCCTTCCACCACAGGTAAAAGTGAAATGGGTATCATAAGCAATAGATGCCAGAATATCTGGCGCATGGTCCGTGAACCGTCTGGTTCGATGACGGGAAGCATTTTGAAATTGGCTGCGGAATAATCATCCTTGCACATCCAAGCAATTGCATAAAAATGCGGATGCTGCCAAAAATACATAATGCCAAACAGGATCCAAGCCATGGTGCCAATTTCTCCTGTGGCAGCCGTCCAGCCACCAATGATTGGTAATGCACCAGGGATAGATCCAATGGATGTATTTAACCAGGTAATTCTTTTTAATGGTGTATAAACCATGATATATAAAAATGCCGTTAATAGAGATAAAATTCCTGTCAGGATATTCACCTGCCACACCAGCAATAAACTCCCTGCCATAATCATAATAATACCGAAGAGAATCACATGAATGGGCGAAATCAGTCCCGCCGGCAAGGGTCTATTTTTAGTCCGTTCCATAAGCTTATCTGGTTCACGTTCTAAATAATGATTTAGCGCTCCTGAACCTGCAGCAGTCAAAGATGTTCCTAACAAGGTAAATACTAATTTATCCCAGGAACCAATTCCCATATTTCCCAGATAGTATCCTAAAAGTGTGGCCACTAGAACAAGCGAAAGAATATTAAGCTTGCTCAATTCTAAATAAATACTGATGAGTGATTTCGCTTGTTGCTTCTGAAATTTCAACCGTTTCTCCAATCCGTCCATTTTATTGGATGTGTCCGAAGAATAAATAAGGTGCATGCACCCAATAGTGACGCGCCTGTAACCACATGGAAGCTGGCGATATAAGGTGACCTTTCTGAAAGAACCGTTATTACGCCCAAACTAAATTGTAGAATAACAATCCCAATGATGGAGATCATGGCAGCAAAAACTAGTTTATTTTCTTTAGCAAATGAACCAAATTTATATACAAAAAATCCAATCGATCCCGTCACAATTATGGCGCCTAACCGGTGAATAGAATGAATAATCACTTGACCCCGTGAAACTGGATCAATATCCAAATCAAATAATATTGAATTAATATTGTGAATCATAGTTTCCGAAAAAGTGGGAATCCATACCCCCCCCATTGTTGGGAAATCCGGGACAGCCATCCCGGATGCGGTGTGGCGCATGAGGGCGCCCAAAATCAATTGAATATAAACCAACCCAAACATGATGACTGCACCCCGTTTCAGCCCGGAAGTCCCGGATATTTCAGTCCGCTTCGATCTTTCAATTGATAACCCATAAGCTAAAACAATCGTGGTTATAAAAAAAGTTTGTGCCAAAATACCATGAATGATTGAAACAGGTGCCGGCAGAAAAAATAAAACAGTAATTCCACCAAACAATCCTTGCAGGATCACCATTCCCAAAGCAAAAAATCCTAATTTTTTTAACCATTGTGGTTCTTGAGAAAATCCAAGCCATATGGCTTGGACCATGGTAAAAAAGCCTACAATTGTAGCAATCATTCGATGTCCATGTTCATAAAATATTCCACCAACCATTTCGGATATTGGATATGCAAACATTTGTTTTCCATAGGTGGTTGGCCAATCGGGAACAGATAGTCCAACTTCGTGACTTTTAACCAATGCACCCACAAAAATGAGAAACAGTGTTGAAAAAACAGTGAGTTTTGAAAGTCGTCTTAACCAGATGTGATATGGAAATTTCATTTTTAATTATTGCCCAAAAAAATAGGCGCTAAATTTACAGTTTACTGAAAGTTATTTTGAGGTTAATCCTAATAAAAAAAACCCTATCCATTCCTTTGAACAAATAGGGGCTCCATTAAAGGTTTACTGGATCTTCGGATTTATTACCAGTCATCGTCATCGCCCCAATCGTCATCATCGCCCTCTTCTTCAAGGTATTCTGCCTCTTCATCGAGCCAAGCTGCATATCCTTCATTCTCGTGAACAGTCAAAAATCCTTTCATACGATAGTGGCCTAATCCACATAACTGAGCGCAGGCAATTTCAAATCCTTTGCCTTCTCTCGTTGATCCTTTTGTTGTTTCCAAAAATTCTTCGGTGGTCATGGTGGCTTCAAACCAAACAGGAATTGCCATGCCGGGCACCGCATCCTGTTTCACACGAAATTCCGGTAGACCGAAACTGTGAAGCACATCTTTGGATGATAGGGAAATATTAATTGGTGTATTAACTGGAATATGCAATTGATTAACAGTAAATATATCATCCTTTGCAAATTCATCACTACGGTCCAGACCAATAGGGTTTTCAGCTTCATCGACTAAATCTACAGAGGATTTTCCAAAAACACCATCGGGTCCAGGATAGTGAATATTCCATGCGAATTGCTGGGCAACCACCCGAATCTGTACAGTATCAGGTCCTTTAGGTACATCATTTATACGGCTGGCCCAAATAGGGAAAGCAAAACCGAATAACAACCCAACTTCAATCACAGCAATCACTACTTCTAAGTATGAAGAAAAATGACTTTTGACACCATGATAATCAGCCTTTGGATTTTTAGAAGCCCGAAACCGAATTAGTGTGTATATAAAAAAGACTCCCCAACCAACAAATAATACAGCCATTAACCAGTGAACAATCGAAATAATATTATCAATGGCGGGGCCTTGCGTTGACGCATTAACTAAGGGAAGTCCGAAATATTGAAGTAATTCTAACATCTAATATTAGCTCTGAATTAATTTTTTTCTTTTTGATGATTTAGCATATCGCCTAGCACGTCGGTTCAGTATATATATGGACGAACCAAACCCACCCAAAACCGTTCCCGTCACCCCAAGCATGGCAATAATGGCTTTATTCATTCCCTGTGTAGAGGCGGAATCGGGATTTCCAAAGCAGGTAGCACAGGCATAACTTACTTCGGGTAGAAGTGCCAGCACTAAAACCAACGTAATAAGGATACCTTTTTTCATCAGGAAATCGTTTTGAATTTTTTTAACACTTGAATACCATAAATCACAAGTCCTAATCCCGCTAAAAAAGAAACGATCGCTAATAAAATGGACCGATCCCATTCCCATAAACCAAACCAAATTGTGATGATAATGGAGAGAATGATGAAAATGATGTGAAAAGTTTTTATTGACATTTTATATCTTTGCCTGTGCTAACATATTACCCAAGGGTAAAAACATGAGGATTAGAAACATTGCTACTGTAACGATTAGCGTCCAATAAATGGTAACTTTTTCATCAATCAAATGCATAAAATAACTTGCCACTAAACCACCCTTAACGCTGGCAACCACCAGAGCTAATGCAACGGATGCACCTACCCCTAAATCCAGGTAAGAAATAGCAACAGTCACAATGGTTAAAAAAGCCAATGCAACGAAGACAATAACATACGTTTTGACGTGATGTTTAATTTCTTCAGGAGTTAAATCAGCCATGATAATTCCTCATAATAAGTAGAGTACCGGAAATAAGAAAATCCATACTAAATCTACAAAATGCCAATATAATCCGACAATTTCAATCCGATTGGTAAAACGATCAGGATCACTTTCCCACATTTTAGCACCTGGCATCCAGAAAAAGAAAATAACAATCATACCACCAATAATATGGAGGACATGAAGGCCGGTTAATGTAAAATAAATGCCAAGAAAACTATTAGTGGATGGGAATAATCCATGATGAAACTTGGCTGTATATTCAAAGTATTTAACCACTAAAAATGATGTAGCCAAGAGTAGGGTTAAACCCGTATAGAGTTTGAATTTATCAAATTCTTTTAATTTGAGTGAGGCCCAACTCATCACCATAGTCACTGATGAAGTAATAAGAAACAAGGTATTGAGTGTGGCCAATGGCACATTCAGAATATCAGCACCCGTTGGCCAGGATTCTGCACCTGTCCGCAAAAAAACATAGGCAGAAAATAATCCGCCAAACAGCATGACCTCTGATGCCAAAAATAACCAGATGCCTAACTTTCCGTTGTAAAGACCGGTATCCGGTCTGTCTTTAACGGTATATGGGATATCCATAAATATTAACCCTTCTCACTTTGAGGTGTAAAATCTTTATCAGTGCCGGGCACACTGTATTCGTAAGGACCGCGGTAAACAGTTGGTACCGTTTCAAAATTTCCATGGCCCAAAGGCGGAGATGTGGTGTCTGTCCAATCAATCGTTGTGGCACCCCAGGGATTCATTTCACCGGTTTTCTTACCGCGTAAACTGATAATTAAATTAACAATGAAAAAGATTTGAGCCAGGCCGAGAAGCCATGCGGAAATAGACATAACTTCATTCAAATAAAGGACATCAGCTGCATGGGCATAAATTTCACCACCGTCCCAGAGACGTCTGGATACGCCTGCCAATCCTTGGACAAACATGGGCATAAAAACGCCATTCATAAAAATGAATGAAAAGAAAAAATGTAGTTTGCCCAACGTTTCATTGGTCCGTTTTCCCGTTATTTTTGGAAACCAATAATAAATTCCTGCAAACAAGGCAAAAATCGTTCCTGGTGCAACAACATAGTGGAAATGGCCAATAACATAATAAGTATCATGAAGATGAATATCAGCAGCAGCTAATCCCAATGGCAACCCCGTCAACCCTCCAATTCCAAACATGGGAATAAATCCAAGGGCGAACAGCATTGGTGTATTAAACCGAATTGAGCCACCCCACAAAGACAAAAACAATGTAGTAAGGATGACCACAGACGGTATTGAAATAATCATGGTTGTTGTCTGGAAAAAGGCACCGATTGACGTGCCCATCCCCGTGATATACATGTGGTGCGCCCAAACGATAAAAGACATAAAACCGAGAAAAACCATGGCATAAACCATAGCTTTGTAACCCTGAATTGGTTTCCGTGTATTATTAGCAATCACTTCTGTAATGATACCAAATGCAGGTAAGATCAATACATATACTTCCGGATGGGCAAGAAACCAGAAGAGGTGCTGCCATAATAATGGACTCCCGCCACCAGTATAGTTCTGCACTACTCCGGATACGACCAACCCGCTGGGCATAAAGAAACTTGTCCCAACCAATCTATCCATCAATTGTAATACGCTAGCTGCTTCTAATGGCGGAAATGCCAAAAGTAACAGGAAAGCAGTTATGAACTGGGTCCATACAAAAATGGGTAATCGCATCCAGGTCATGCCTTTGGCTCGGAGTTGAATAACGGTAACTAAAATGTTCACCGATCCTAATAAAGAGGATGTAATCAAGAACACCATTCCAAGTAGCCAAACTGTTTGTCCCATAGTGGCCGTAACTGATAGAGGCGGATAGGATGTCCAACCGGAATTTGCAGCTCCACCTGGTACAAAGAATCCAACGACCATTACAATACTACCAACAAAATACAACCAGTAAGATGCGGCATTCAGTTTGGGAAAAGCCATATCAATGGTCCCAATTTGCAAAGGAAGAAAATAGTTTCCGAATGCACCAAAAGCCAATGGCACCACACCCAAAAATATCATAATAGTGCCGTGCATTGCACCCAATGAATTATACATTTCAGAAGGCATAATTCCACCTTCACCCAACAAATTACCCACAATAGGTACGGGGTTCCCAGGATAGGCCAATTGATACCGCATGATCATCATCAGTGTAAATCCAACCAAGAGCCACACCAGCGATGTGATTCCATATTGGAGACCGATAATTTTATGGTCTGTGGAGAAGATGTACTTCGTCCAGATACTCTCTTTATGGTGGTCAGTGCTCATTCATAATTCCTGATTAATCTAAAAATATTAGGTGTTCCGTAAAATGAATTCAAAAACGATAAGTGAATTTAATGCTCTGCATTGAACATGAACAAATATTAAAGTCATAAGTTTTTATTATTACTGTAATTGTTTTAAGTTTTATAATTCATATTTCTTCCTCTCATCTATAGTTAGTCCCTTGTTTTAGGAACTTCTTTTACTCTAAATTTGAGGTCTATTTTAGATATTATGATCATACTTAATTAGGAGAATGAAAATGCGAAGAATATTAACCTTTTCTATAATTGGCAGTTTGGCTGTTACCACCTTATTTGCTGGGGATGTTTCTGGTCGTGTAAAATATGTAGGTAAAGCACCCAAATCAAAACGCCTCCGTATGGATGCTGATCCTGTATGTGCAGCTTCCCATAAGGAAGCAGCTATTTCTGAATCATTTATTGTAGATGCGGATGGTAACTTGGCAAATGTTCTTGTGTACTTGAAAGGTGTGAGTTTTAGCGGAAAGGCTACATCTGTTACTGCGATCATCGATCAAAAGGGCTGCATGTATTCCCCCCATGTAATGGGAGTTATGGCTGGCCAACCGGTTAAAATTCTTAACAGTGATGCTACCATGCACAATATCCATGCCTTACCAAAAGTCAATAGAGAATTCAACAAAGGCATGCCAAAATCACTTAAAGAAATTTCAACAGTCTTCGATAAGCCTGAAGATATTTTTGTGATTAAATGTGATGTCCACCCTTGGATGAAAAGCTATACACAAGTATTTGATCATCCTTACTTTGCTGTCACAGGAGCAGATGGTACATTTAATATTCCAAATGTCCCAGATGGTACGTATGAAATTGTTGCTTGGCAAGAGAAGTTCAAGAATAAAGTACTTACCCAAAGTGTTACTATCAAAGGCGGATCAGCATCCGTTAACTTCGATTTCAAACGGCCAAAAAAGAAGAAAAAATAATTCCAATCTAAAATCTATTCTTTTGAAAAAGCCTCCCAAAAGGGGGGCTTTTTTATTTATATAAATTTTAAGGTTTCTTAAGGAATCACAATCAAAACCGTATAATTCCCCTTCCACTACGTCCACTCATCATATCTTCATAGGCAATATTAACTTGTTCTAAACTATATAGTTTGGAAATCATTTTATCGATAGGCAATTTTCCACCTAAATATAAATGAGCATATTTTATGAAATCCCGGTTGGCATATGAGGTTCCATAGTAAGATCCTTTTACCGTTTTTTCTTGGCGGGTCAACATGGCTCCGGATAAATTTGTTTTCGAACCCATTGGCGAGATGCCGGATAGGACTAAAGTGCCTCCTGGCCGAACAACTTCCATTGCCATTTCTTGAAGTTGGGTAAGCCCTACTGCTTCAAAAGCAAAATCCACTCCCCTGTTTTCTGTTAATGAGTGAATACGATTAATAGAATTGTCATTTGAAATTATATAATCTGTTGCTCCCAACAGTTTGGCCATTGAAGATTTCTCGGGGTAAATATCGATTGATATAATTTTTTCTGCACCGGCATATTCTGCACCCATGATGGTACTAAGCCCCACCCCACCTGCACCAAACACAGCGACAGAATCACCTTTTTTAACCTGTGCAGTATTCAAAACGGAACCAACCCCTGTTGTAACGGCACATCCAATTAATGCACCAACCTCGTCGGGAATATCATCAGGCATTTTTATACAGGATTCTTCCGAGACAACCACATATTCTGAAAGGCAGGATAGCGCACAATAATGAAAAATATTACTGCCATTCATCGATAACCGAGATGTTCCATCCATCAAGTTACCTTTCCAAATATGACTGGTAAATTCTTCACACAGACCAGGACTCTCTTTTTTGCAATAAAAACATATTCCACAGTTGGGTGCCCAATTCAATACAATCTTATCGCCCTTTTTCACCCGTGAAACATTTTGACCTAATTCCGCCACATATCCGCACCCTTCGTGGCCTGGGACTACCGGTAATGGATGTAGTGTATCTCCTGTACGTAAATGCCAATCACTATGACATACCCCTACAGCACTCATTTTAATAAGAACTTCATTCGCTTTGGGTGGATCTATATCCAACTCCATGATTTTAAATGGGGTA
>Ga0315339_1001054_pt1 | contig 26962 bp, 27 predicted proteins | sample ASW17metaG_FD_204514 | JGI IMG/M metagenome (GOLD analysis project Ga0315339, IMG submission 204514) | Ammonia-oxidizing marine archaeal communities from Pacific Ocean, United States - ASW #17 | ecosystem: Environmental > Aquatic > Marine > Oceanic | place: USA: California | collected 2016-12-05 | reverse complement strand
GACGAAAAGCAAAACCGTGATCGTGCCGACCGCCAAAGGGGATGAAAACACCGCCGAGCTGTCAAAGCCGATATAGTCCACCAGACGGATCGGTGACATTTCGCGGCCTATAAGCCGCCCGGGAATTTTGTCTGCAAACAGCGCATAGACCAGAAACACACCCACGATCGAAAACAGCATCCAACCAGCACGACGGCGCACGCCCTCCATCACGCCGATAACGACAACCGTACCGACAACCGTGATTTGCCAAGGACGATAGAACTGTTCTTGCAGCAACCAGACGAAATATCCGGCGGCGTAAAGCAGCGTGCACAGACAAATGGCGGCAACCACAAGGTTCAGAGGGTTCGGAACATGGGCCGGTTTGCCGCGCAGATCATAGCTTAGGAATGCGATGGTCAGCGAAAGGCCAAGTTGCAGCGCCATATATTGTTGACGCAAAACAGCAAAGCCAAGACGCGTGTGGGTTTCAAGGTTCCACAAGATGCACAGCACGCACATGGTCGTTGCCAGAATGGCAATCGCGCGGCGTGGCCAGTTGATCTGTTTGAACCCCTCAGTCATTTCCCCGCTCCTCGGGCCAATAGAGGCGCATCGGGTTGTCCACCAACAGCTTGTGTTGCAGCTCTGCTGTCGGGGCGATCTGCGGGATCATATCCACCAGTGCGCCGTCGTCTGGCATATGCGAGCGCATGTTCGGATGCGGCCAATCGGTGCCCCACAGCACGCGATCTGGGTAATCCTCGACCAGCTTGCGACCAAACGGGACCACATCAGTATAGGGCGGACCGGCAACTGTTAGTCGCTCGGGGCAGGATGCCTTGACCCAGAACCGATCATCGCTATCCAGCAAGGCGCGGACGCGGTCAAACCCCGGATCGCTCAGACCATTTGCCGCGTCAGGCCGCCCCATATGGTCGATCACGATGGTGCCGGGCAACGACGATATGAAGGGCGCAAGATCGGCCAGTTCGTCGGATTCAAAATAGACAACGATGTGCCAGCCCATTTCGGCGGCACGCGCGGCAATGCGAATATAGTCATCTTTCGGGGCATCGCCGACCAGCCGTTTCAAAAAGTTGAACCGGACACCCCGCACGCCACCATCGTGCAACTGGGCCAGCACAGCACCAGGGGCATCTTTTTCGACGACGGCAACGCCGCGCGCGCACCCATTGGACCGTGCAATCGCATCCAGCATCGCGGTATTGTCAGTACCGTGGCAGGTGGCCTGCACAATGACGTTACGGGCAAATCCAAGGTGGTCACGCAGGGCAAAAAGCTGTTCCGCCGGCGCATCCACAGGTGTGTATTTCCGCGCGGGCGAAAAGTTGAACTTCGCCACTGGCCCAAACACATGGCAATGCGCGTCGACCGCGCCCTGCGGTGGGCGAAACCCCGGGCGGGATGGGGCAGGATGAAACGGGAGGTAATCGGGTGCGGGCCCGGCCGGGGTTTCCCCTGTGCTTTGTGCTGTGGTCATTTTCGCCATTAACGTCGTCCTCCCTTTTTTCATCGTGCCTGAGATGACTTCATTTGAAAAATGGATATTCGTGTCATAAAACATCATCTGAAATGATGATGGACTGAAAATGCTAGCAAATTTTGATCTGAACTTGCTCGTCGTCTTCCACGTTCTGCTGCAGGAACGCAGCGTGACGCGGACGGGCGAACGATTGGGCCGAACCCAGTCGGCCATTTCCAACGCCCTAAAGCGCCTGCGCGACCGTTTTGAAGACCCTCTTTTGGTGCGTACCCCCAACGGTCTTAGCCCGACGCCGCGTGCCGCGGAATTGGCCCCGTTGCTGGCGCGGATTGTGCAGGACGCAAATATCTGCATCGCCCCGAGGGCGGATTTTGATCCGGCGACCGCGCAGGCGCATTTTTCTATCGGTGCGCCGGACCGCTTTAGCTTGCCGGTGTTTTTGCCGTTGCTAAAACATCTTGGGCAGGTCGCGCCCGGCATTGTGATCAACATGCGCACCACCGACCGCGACTACGCCACGCGGCTGATCGAAGCCGGTGAGATTGACCTTGCGGTGGGGTGGATCGACGGCACGCCGCCGCATCTAAAAAGCAGTTTTGCCTATGAAGACCGATTTGTCTGCCTGTGTCGCAGTGACCATCCGCTGTTGCAGGACAACGACCGCCCGAGTGTCGACGACATTCTGAAATATTCCCACCTTGTTGTCAGTTCGACCAGTGACCGGCGGGCTGCGTTTGACGCTGTATTGGCGGAACATGGCGTCAGCCGCACCATCGCGGCAACCCTGATGAGTTTTACCATTGTGCCAGAATTACTGCTGGAGTCTGATCTGATCGGGGTCTTCACCCACCGTGCCAGCGAATATTTCGCATCGCGCTATGCGCTGGCGACTGCTCCGGTCCCGCTGGCGGTTGCGCCGATTGCGAACCACCTGATCTGGCACTGCCGGTTTGAGGAAGATCAGGCGCATGCCTGGCTACGGCAACAAATCGAAATGGCCTTTACCGGAGAAATGCGAGCGCCGCGCCGTCCACCCCGACGAGGGTCAGCTGTGGACATCAAGTAAAGCCACTGAACGCGGAAACACCCATAGATCGCGGGCGATAAAGGCTAGTTAGCGGGTCTTTCGCCTACGGTCGAAGCGCCCGAACGATGGCTTTGATCTCTGGCAGTACCAATTCGACGTCACCGATGGTGGTCCGGTGATTTGTTATGTTCACACGGACAGCCGTTTTGCCGTTGATGGTTGTCACCGACGGAACGGCAAGGCCTCTGATTTGTAGCTCAATTACGATTTCTTCGTTCAGTGTATTCAGGGCAGGCGCGTCAAGTTGGGGATCAAAGTAGCGAAAACAGCAAATGCTTGTCGCGACCGGTGCCAACAGTTCGAATTCACTGTCCTGGTCAATCAAAGCAGCCAGATGCGCCGCCTGTTTGCAGTTCTTGCTGATCATCTGGCCCAATTTTCGCGTGCCATGCTCTGCGAACTGCTCCCAGATTTTCAACGCCCTGAATCCGCGGGACAATTCGGGGCCAAAGTCCACCGGCCAGGGATTGCCTGCTGCCAGACCTTTGTCGGTGCCCTTTAGGTAATCGGGCCGTTCAGCAAATGCGCGGCGGTGTTTGTCTGCGTCGCGAATAAGGACAAAACCAGAGTCATAATTCACATGCAGCCATTTGTGGAAATCGAAGGCAATAGAATCCACAAGGCCCAACCCCTTAAGTTTGGGGGCCAGAACGTCACTTAGAACACCGGCTGCGCCGAATGCACCGTCTATATGCAGCCAAAGGTTCTCTGCCGTCGAAATTCTGGCAAGCTCTGCGATGTTGTCGATGGCTCCGACGTTCACCGATCCGGCCGTGCCGATGACAACAAACGGCGTCAGCCCTGCGGCCCGGTCCTGCGCAATTGCCTTTCGCAGCGCGCCGGTGTCCATTTGAAACTGATCATTCACCGGAATCTTTCGCAAGGCATCCGACCCAAGTCCAAGGATATCAAACGCCCGCGCCACACAGCTATGCGTCTGGGTCGAGGTATAGCCGACCATCCCAGCCAATGAATCGCCCGATTTTCGGTTCTGAAACCCCAGGAAACTATCGCGCGCGGTCTTTAGCGCGACAATCGTCGCGACGGAAGTCCCCGACACGATCAGCCCGCTGGCATCCTTGGGAAATCCGAACATCTCGCGGACCCAGCGCACAACCTGTTTCTCGACATACATCGCCCCGTGATCGCGCCCGCCAAGATTGGCGTTCATCGCGCAGGCTGCGATCTCGGCGATCAGGTTGCCCGGCGTTCCAGCCCCGTGAACCCAACCGAAAAAGCGCGGATGCGTGTTGCCGACCCCGAATTGCAAAAGCTCTGATATCTGTTGCTGAACAAGCCCGGTTTCGGTGCCTTCGGTAGGCACCGCGATATCAAACGCCGATTTCAGATCGTCCGTTGCGGGAGTCCAAACGCGCCCGTCACCAGAAGATCGCATCTTGGAAATCGCATCATCAAGCATCCGATGCGCAACCTGCGCGAACTGATCCCAGTCTTGCGGGTCAAGCGATGCATTGTCTGCCCCTTCGGGCGCAGATGTCTTGTTGGTCATGTTAGGCGACTGTCCTTTTGGCGTTCGCTATTCTGGCAAACCTTAGTGCCGAGGCCAAGTCAGGCGCGATGGCTTGGTCCAGCGCAAAAGCACTAGAAATCATTCGATGAATTCACAACCTTGATCACGCAATGCTTGATCCACCCAGCTGCGATCCAGCTTGCCCTGCAGCGTCAGCTCCATCTGACGTTCTTCGGCCTCAAGCTTTTTCTGCGCCTGCTTTAACACATACGCAACCGACGATTGCGGTATGGACAAGACCCCGTCCAGATCGCCGATGACAAGGTCGCCGGGATCTACCGGCATGCCGCCAATGCAGATCGGAAAACCGATCTCGCCGGGGCCGTTGCGATACGGGCCTCTGGGGGTCACGCCCAAGGCATAGATCGGAAGGTTCAGGTCTTTCACGGCCTCGCGGTCCCGCATTGCGCCGTTGATGACAAACCCGGCGATCCCGCGCACCTTGGCGTGTGCGATCATCATTTCGCCGATCAGCGAATTGGTCACCTCGCCGCCGCCATCATGCACGATCACGTCACCGGGTTGGGCCATGTCAATTGCCTTGTGCAGCATCAAGTTGTCGCCGGGGCGGGCGCGCACGGTGAATGCAGGGCCGGAAAGATAGCCATCGCGGTGCATCGGTTGCAACTGATTGCCAGCCCCAGACAGTCGGTTCATCCCGTCGCTGGCATTGGCGACGGCGACGCCGCGAAACGCCTCCACCAGGGCTTTGTCCACGCGGCCCCAGGTCTGTTTGATGCGGAATCCGTTCATAATGCGTATCGCTCCGGTTTGGTGTTGGGTGTTGCGGCAGTCATGCCAAGTCTGCTTGCGGCTTCATTCGGTTGAATAGCTTCATGGCGTTACCGCAGAAGATCTTTTCGCGATCCTCAGCGGTCAGATGCGGGCTGGCATCAATATACCGGCGCGTATCGTCGAAAAAGTTGCCAGTGTCCGGATCAACACAGCGCACTGCGCCGTGCATTTCAGAGGCGAAAAGAACGTTGTCCACCGGCACGACATTGGCCAGCAGGTCGATCCCGGGCTGATGGTAGACACAGGTGTCAAAGTACAGGTTTTCGCCCATCAGCTCGGCAGGTTCGGCGCGTTTGCGGTCGATGGCGATCCCGCGATACCTGCCCCAATGATACGGCACAGCGCCGCCGCCATGCGGAATGATGATGCGCAGACCAGGAAAGCGTTGAAACAGGTCTGAGTCCAGAATTTGCATGAAAACAGCCGTGTCCGCGTTGATGTAATGCGCCCCGGTGAAATGGAAATTTGGGTTGCACGACTGGCTGACGTGAACCATCGCCGGGATGTCCAATTCTTCGAGCTTCTCATAAAGCTTGAACCACCAAGGGTCGGTCATGGGCGGGTCCGTCCAGTGGCCACCGCTGGGGTCGGGGTTCAGGTTGCAGCCGATAAACCCCATGTCATCGACACAGCGCAGCAATTCGGGGATCACGTTTTCCGGCGCGCAACCGGGGCTTTGCGGCAATTGGCACACCGGGGCAAAATTATCCGGGTAAAGATCACACACCCGGCGGATCAGGTTGTTACACAGGCGTGTCCAGTGTTTGCTCATCGCCTCGTCACCAATGTGGTGCCCCATCCCGCCTGCGCGTGGCGAAAAGATTGTTTTATCCGTCCCACGTTCGTGTTGCAGGCGGATTTGGGTGGTTTCCAGGCTTTTGCGTATCTCGTCATCGGTTATCACAGGGCCATCGGGCTGACTATGCTGCGAAAGGTCGCCGCGCGCGTCAATTTGCTGTTTGCGCCAGCCTTCGTGCTGCGCCGGGGCAGTCGTGTAATGGCCGTGGCAATCAATGATCATGTCAGCTCTCCGGTAGGATGTTGGGAATTAGGTCAGGTCGCGCGGCGGCGGGCGCGGTGCTGTCGAAACAACGAGAACAGCACCAGCCCCAGCGCCAAAAGAAGCGCGCCGATGGCGATGGGGCTGCTGACAAAATATGAAAGTTCGCCCCGCCCCATCAGCATGCCGCGGCGCAGGTTTTCCTCTAGCATCGGGGTCAGCACAAAGCCGATCAGCATAGGCGCGGGCGAAAACCCTTGTCGTCGCAACAGATAGCCGATCACGCCAAAGATCAGCACAAGGGCCACGTCAAAGGTGGAATTGGATACGCTGTAGGAGCCGATGCAGATCAGCACGATGATCGACGGGTAAAGCAGCCGGTAGGGAATGTTTAGCAGTGACACCCAAAGGCCGATCAGCGGGATGTTCAGCACAAGCAACAGCAGGTTTCCGATCCAGAAACTTGCCACCAGCCCCCAGAAAAGCTCTGGCTCGTTCTGGATAAGAAGCGGGCCGGGAACGACGCCATGAATCATCAAGCCCCCGATCATGATCGCCATTGTCGGCGTGCCAGGAATGCCCAGCGACAGCGTCGGGATAAACGCGGTCTGCACCGCCGCGTTGTTAGAGGATTCCGGCCCGGCGATGCCTTCGACACGGCCTTTGCCAAATTCTTCGGGGGTGTCAGAGATACTGCGCTCTGACGCGTAGCTGGTCATTGCCGCCACCGACGGGCCGGTTCCGGGCAATGGGCCGAACAGACAGCCAAACCCGGCACCGCGCATCATTGGCCAGAACATACGTCGCCAGTCTGTGCGGGTCGGGATCATTGACCGTAACGATATGCTTTGCTTGACTTTTTGGCTGGCACTGCGCACCGACAGGATAATTTCCGACAAGCCAAACAGCCCCATCGCAACCGGCACCAGCGACAGGCCGTCAAGCAAATTGTCAAACCCAAAGGTATAGCGTTCGACCCCGTCATAAATGTCGGTGCCAACCGTGCTGACCAGCCCGCCGATCAGAATCATCACCATGTTTTTTCTGGGGTCTTCGCTGCCAATCGCCGAGACCGCGACAAAGCATAGCAGAATAAGCGCAAAGTACTCGGCCGGGCCAAAGGCCATTCCGATATTCACGATGACCGGCGTCAGCAAGGTCAGCACAACAATGCCGATGCTGCCCCCGACGAAAGAGGCGACTGTCGTGATGAAAAGTGCGACCCCGGCGCGGCCCTGCTGGGCCATCGGGTAGCCATCAAGGCAGGTAATCGCATTGGATGGCGTGCCCGGCAGGTTCAGCAGGATCGACGCAGTCGAGCCGCCGTATTCAGCGCCGTAGTAGACCCCGGCCAGCATGACGATGCCGGTTGTCGGGTCCAGCGAAAAGGTCAGCGGCAGAATAAGCGCAATGGCCGCCATTGCGCCGATACCGGGGATAACGCCGATTGCTGTCCCCAAAAGAACACCGGCAAAGCACGCAATCAGATTTACGGGCAACAGCGCCGTTGAAAGGCCAAGCAGCAGGTTTTCCATAGCTTACAGGCCTTTTAGGGGGGCGACTGGCAGGCCCAGTCCGAAAATGAAAATCAGGCAGGTGGCGGCAGCGAACAGTGCCACATAGATAGCAAAACTTGCGAACCGCCGTTCCAATTGCCCAAGGTAGGACACCCCCATGCAAAGCAGGGTCGCGGGCACTAGACCGAAGCGCTCTATCGTCAGAATGAACAGCAAGACACCGGCCACAATCGCCAGCAAAGGACGCCACTCCAACGCAAGGCTTTCGTCCTTTGACGGGGAAAGAATGCCCCATAAAGACAACACCGCGATGCCACCCGACAGGAACAGCGGGGCCGATGCTGGTCCGATCTTTTGCCCGGTCGTGCTTGCGAAGCCCAGCGCCAGTATAAAAGCGCCCGCGCCGAAAAGCCCGATCATGCCCCATGTGATGTATCTAGTCATATTGCCCCGCAAAGTATCTGTCTGGCGATGACGATGGTTGCCACCGCCAGACAGTCAATCACATTGTCACTTTTTGAAAATGGGATTGTCGAGGATACCGCCCCACCAGATGTACTGGCTTTCGATGAATTCCGCGAAAGCCTCTGGCGATGCGGATGGGCTTGGTTCCAGGCCGATGGCGTTGAACCGTTCCACGGCCTGCGCATTGTCGTCCAGTGCGGCCATTGCGGCAAACAATGTATCGACCGCCTCTTGCGGGATGCCCGCCGGGGCAAGCAGGCCGTACCAAGACCCCATTACGAAATCGTCCAACCCGGCCTCACCGGTTGTTGGCACGTCTGGCAGCAACGCGCTACGTTTTTTTGCGGCAAGCGCCAGCGGTTTTACCGCACCAGATGCGATATGCGGCAGAAAGGCGGGAACGTTGTTCATGTTCAAATGCACACGACCCGCGATCAGGTCATTCAACGCATCGCCCGCGCCGCTATAGGGGATATGCACCAGGTCAGAGCCGGTCTTTTGGTTGTAAAGTTCGCCCGCGACATGCGCGACGGTGCCCACGCCACCGGATGAAAAATTCAATGCACCGCCCGCGTCCGAAGAGGTCAATGCCTTTAGCTCTTCAACGGTTTCCGCCGCAACGGATGGGTGGGCGACGATCAGAACCGACGAGACCACCGCGGTGCTGATTGGCTGAAAGTCGGTTACCGGATCATAGTCCACATCCCGCAGAATGGGATTTACGTTATGGGTGCCCGTCGTTCCGAAAAACAATGTATATCCATCCGGGTCGGCCTTTGCCGCCATCGCGGCCCCGATCGTGCCACCTGCGCCCTTGCGGTTTTCCACAACGAAGGGTTGGCCAAGTTCATCCGAAAGATACTGCGCCGCAATGCGGGCAATGCTGTCGGTGTTTCCCCCGGCCGAAAACGGCACGATGATTGTCACGGCGCGTTCCGGATAGTCTGCCAGGGCTGTTCCGGCCCATGCAACTGATGTCGATGCAAGACAAGCGAGCGTAAGCCCGCGCAACGTTGGTTTCATTTTTTTCCTCCCGTTTATTGCGGGCAATGGACCACAAAGCGCGCACGACCGGCCATAGAAATCTGCCAATTGGCTTTCTGTTTTATTTATGCCTATGGTATTAACTTCGTTTATTGGGGCCGGAATGGCAGAGAGAATTTGCAATAAAACCGGAAAAAATAGATACTTAAAGGCCATGCGAAGAACGTACTAGGTTTCAATATTTCATAAAGCAGCATGCGTTGAAGACTTCAATTCCGCAGTGAGAACTGTTTAGGAAAGGCCCGATATGAGCGATCCAAACCTATCTGCCATTGCCTTGCGCCATTTCAGAGCCTTCGCAGCGGCCGTCGACACGGGCACTGTCACAGCGGCAAGCGAGCGCATTCGGCGCAGCCCGTCGTCTATCTCTCGTTCCATTGCCATTCTTGAAACGGCTTGTGGTGCCGAGTTACTGACGCGCGCCCGAAATGGTGTGACTGCGAACACCGTTGGCGGCCTTGTTGCCGCGCGTTGTTCCGCAATCCAGGCAGAGCTGAATTCATGCCGAAACATGTTGCTTCAGAACTTCCGCCAGACCCTGCGAAGCCAGGCCGCGTTTCTGGAAATGCAGCCAGATCTTGCGCATCTGCGAGCCGTGATTGCAGTACATGACTCTCGCTCGGTCCAGCGTGCGGCGGACATGCTTGGCGTATCACAACCGGCCATCTCATATTCTTTGCGTCTGATGGAATCGGACCTCGGCGTCGGGCTTTTCTCGCGCCTACGGACCGGAACAAGCCCGACACTGGCTGGCACCACAGTCACAATTACCGCGCGCCGGGTGCTTTCCGAGATTTCGAAATTGGTCGATGATGTGCGTTCAGCAGATGGGGTATCTACGGGTTTGGTAAGGGTTGGTGCCCTGCCGTACTCTCGTGCCGCAATCCTTCCCAAAGCCATCAAACTGGTTCTTTCGCAGAACGAGGCCGTCTCGGTCCGCACGGTAGAGGGGCCGATCGAGTTGCTGATGACTGCGTTGCACAGCGACCAGATCGATGCAGTCATCTGCGCCCATCCTGACCAAAGCTTTCTTGAAGGAGTCGCGATTGAACCGATCATCGACGATCCGTTGGGTTTTTTCGTTTCGCATGAACATCCCCTTGCTCTACGGCGCAACCTGTCCCTGACAGAACTGTTGAACCACCCGTTTATCCTACCGCCAGAGGGCAGCGTCACGCGGCAACTTCTTGAGAACTGCTTTTTGAATGCGGGCTGTCAGATCCCGCGCGGGCGGGCAGAAACCAGTTCGTCTTCGTTGATCCGAAGCCTGGTGCTGGATTCAGATTTTGTGGCATTCCGATCATTGCGGGAATTCTGGAACCAACTTCACGACGACCGCATTGTTAGGCTGGACATTGACGCGCCACAACCAAGCCGCTCTATTTGTATCCTTCGGCGCGAAGGGGTGCAGCCGACGGTCGCCATCCGCGACTTCCTTGCGGCAGTTCAGTCGGCCCAGGATCACTAAGCCTTCTGCGCCACGGGAATGGTAGTGCCCGTGTTTCAGAGAGTTGCGCCGCTCCAAGCCACCCAACAGGTGTTGAATCTGCCGTTCGATCAGAGCAGCCGCGGCAACGCTTGTTTCCGCCGACGCGGAACTGTTGCGGGCCATTGAGGGAATCGCCCGACCAACGATAATTCACATGAAGCGACCCAAGCATTCATTTCGATGGGATTGCTCGCAGCCTTGGAGCTCCTTGGCTCAGAAGAGCCATGTCGCCTCTGGGTACCAGCAAACAATACACCAATGTCAGCTGAACACCCACAATAACCTACTGGAATTTATGGCTTTGTGATTCACTGATTGCACGAAGGTGCATTCATGGACCCCAGAGATCTATCTGGTTTGCCCGATCATCTTGAGGCGCTCAGCATGCATGGCGATCCGCTTGAGGGTCCGGGTGCGACGGTTGAGTCCGAGTGTTTCCGGGGGGTGAGGGGCTCTGATATGGCGACGGCGTGAAAGGCGGATGGCCTCCGTTTTACCCAGCCCCAATGTTCAAGGCACTGATCCTGCAGACGCGGCACAATCTGAGTGACGGGCGGACGGAATTCATGATCCGCAACCGGCAGTCGATACGCAGTAAAAATGAGAGGGCATCGACCGCCGTTTCGGCTTTATCCGCGAAAGTGGGGTAACGTCGGCGGCCTCTCCGCCCTCTCGTGCCTGTAAACATGCACTGCCAGGCAGTGAACGAACAAGCCAAAAGTCGGAGCAGATACATTCGCGCGATCAGGGCAGTGCCAAAACGAAGGGCTCTGCCCCGGCATAGATCAGCGTTTTGCGGCGTAGTAGGCGACTCGTCTTTCAAGATAGGCAAGGAATTCTGATATTGTGAAAGCCAGTGCGAACAGTACGATCAGAACCGCCCAGAAATGCGACATCAGGAAGTTGGCTGAATACAGCTCGAACAGGGCACCGAACCCCACGATGGAAATCAAAAGCTGGCCGATGATGACGCCCTTTACTGCACGGATGATACCAATTCGCACGCCGCCCAGAATCTCCGGCAAAGCCGCCCAGAAATAGATCTTGAAAAAGGCATCCGTTGGTGACGCCCCAAAGCTGTGGGCCATTTCGACCAGCGAGCGGTTGATTTGTTTCACCCCGGCGCGTGAGTTCAGGATGATAATCCAGATCGCGAACAGCGTTGTGGTGATGATGATCGACTTCATGCCAAAACCAAACAGCACCATCAGCACCGGCACCAGCGCGGTCAGCGGCGCACTAAGGAACACATTGACCCAAGGGAGCAACAGTTCGTCCAGCAGACGGTTCTTGCCCATCAGGATGCCGACCGGAATACCAATGACAATTGCGAAAAAGACGCCCGCACTAAAGGCATAGGCGGTTTCGGCCAATGCCTTTTGAAAGGCCGCCGTTCCGATCACCTCAAACAAAGTCACCAGAACCTTGGACAACGGTGGCACGAAGAAGGTCAGTTTCAGCTGGCCGACGATCTCCCATAACAGGCCCCAGACCACTAGCGATGACATGCCCGGCAGGCGATACCCAAAGACTTTCATGGCGTTCCCCTATTCCACGTATGTCCGAAGCGACGCCCAGATTTCGTCAACAATATCAAGATATTCCGAATCGCGACGAATGTTGTCGACGCCCTTGTTGCGGAAACTGCTGGGGCGGATGATTTCCGACACGCGGCTGGGGCGCGGCAGCAGAATGGCGATCTGATCCGACACATAGACCGCCTCTTCGATAGAGTGCGTCACGAAAATGAACGTCTTGTTTTCGTGCTGTACCAACGACAGCAGATCCTCTTGGAATTTGCGGCGGGTCTGTTCATCGACTGCCGAAAACGGTTCATCCATCAATAGAACCTGCGCGTCCACCGACAGAGCGCGCGCCAGCCCGACGCGTTGGCGCATGCCGCCCGATAGCTCGTGCGGATAGCTTTGCTCAAACCCGGCAAGCCCGACTTCTTTGATGTATTTCTCGGCAATCGCTTCGCGTTCCGATTTCGCGACGCCGCGCATTTCAAGGCCGAACGCGACGTTGCGAATGACCGTGGCCCAGGGCAACAGCGCGAAATCCTGAAAGACAAAGGCGCGGTCCGGGCCGGGGCCGGTCACCTTTTTGCCGTTCACCTCGACCTCGCCCGCCGTTGGTTCCAACAAGCCCGCGATGATCTTTAGCAACGTCGTCTTGCCACAGCCCGACGGCCCCAGCAGCGAAGTCAATTGTCCGCGCGGAAACTCCAGCGACATGTCGCGGAGCGCTTCGACATCCCCGTAGTTCTTGGAGATATTGCGCGCTGAGACCGCGCTTTCGAATTCAGGGGTAGTCGCCTCTGCAGCGGCCGAATTAGTCGGAGACATAACCACGTTGATTTCCTTTGAAGAGAACGGTCTCGAGTTTTTCCAACAGGTTCAGGAACAGAACTGCGAGTAGGATGATCGAAAAGATCGCCGCATACATGCTGGGATAATCGGCGATGGATCGGCTGTAGGTGATGATGTCGCCAACGCCGGTCGGGGTAATCTTTAGTTCCGCCAGAATGGCCCCGATGAAGCCGGCAGAAACACCAAGGCGTAGGCCGGCAAAGATGACTGGCGAAGCGGCGGGGATGATGATCTTGACCATGATCGACAGATCAGAGGCAAGAAAGGACTTTCCCATTTCCTTGATAGATTCCGGTGTGTTGCGCACCGCACTGCTGGTGTTCAAAACGATCACCGGCATCGCCATGATGCAGACAACCAAGACCTTGGACGTCAGCCCGATCCCGTATGCCAGCACCAAAAGCGGGATAAGCGCGGCAAGCGGTGCCGCCTGCATCACGATGAAAATTGGCGAAAACAGCCAGTCAAAAAAGCTGTTCAGCCCGACCCAAAGACCAATGGCAATCCCCAGAACCGCCGAGATGGCGACGCCAACGACCAGTGGCTGCAGGGTTTCTGCATAGGCCTCGAATATCGTTCCATCGCCAACCATGCGAAACAGCGCCGCCATCGATTCCAGAAAGGTTGGAAATGCAAAGCTGACCGGAATGCGGCCCGCAATCTCCCATGCTCCGAACAGGATCAGGGCAGATAACAGCTTTAGCAAAAGGGGACGGTTCGGCATGCGTCGGGTGTCCAGTATTATGACACGGAAAGGATGCCACCGCGCCCGGACTTGGGCGCGGTGGCAGGGAATTTTGCTACTTCATCGCCGCGTCAAGCGGCGCGAGATACCAGAAATCCTCGATGTTCAGCGTGCTTGCGTCGCCCTCTAGTTGGCCCGCAGCAGAGTACCACTCCATGTCGGCCATAGCCGCTTTACGGCCACCGCCGTTGGGGTCGTACAGCCCACCCTCGACCGCATCGGCATAAAACCCGTCAAGCTCGTCCAGAATCTCTTTTGGCAACTGGCCAATCGGGCCATCCGGGTCCGTTTCGCGACGAATAATTGTCGGGTCTTCGTGCATGTCCTGCCAGACGCTCACCAGCGCATTGACGAAAATGCCGACCTGCTCTTCGTTATCCTGAATCCAATTCAGGTTACCGAACAGCGCCTCGTCACTGGCTTCGACGTCAAACATTTCCAACACGTTGAAGTCCGCAGCCGCGTCGCTGCGCATCAGCTTGTTTTTGTTGGACAGATCAATAATCGTTGCATCCGCCCGGCCACCAAGCAAGGCGGCAACCCGGTTCGAGGACCCCGGCACATAGGACCGATCACCGAATTTAATGTTGACCCGATCCTCAATGACATTCGCGATCGAATCCGTGCCGCCACCCCGAGAGTGCAGCAAAATCGGCTCTCCGTTCATGTCATCCAGGCTGCTGTATTTCTTGGTCGTTACCGGGAAGAACTTCAGTTTCGACAGCTGGAATACAATCCGAAGCGGTGCCTTTGACCGCTGCATTGCCGCGTAGGGTGTTCCGAAACCAATATCCATCTGGCCGCTTAGCACGGCCTGAATGGCAAGTTCTTCGTCAGAAAAGGCGGTCCACTCGTAGTCGAGGCCGTTGGCTTTGGCGCGGTCCAGCGCAACGAAGAACGCCGCCAGCTCGTCTGACGGCGTTTCAGCCAAAGCGATGCGGATGGTTTCCGCCTGAGCCGCGCCAAACATTAGGCTGACCGCCAATGGAACCGCCGCGACGGTCGTTGTGATTTTACGAAGCAAGTGTTTCATGTTTCTCCTCCCTGAGAACATTTTGGTTGTCTTGATCCTCATGGGCGTCCGGGGTTTTCCCCTGTTTTTGCCCCCTTGATGAACCTGTCTTTCAAACCTCCCCGAATAGGCGGGCCGAAACCGAGCCAATATGTTGGCGCATCGCTTCATGCGCACCGGCGGCATCGCGGGCCTCTATCGCGGCGGCGATGCGGTCATGTTCGGCGAAACTGGAATGTTCTGCGGGCGGGCGGGCTGAACCACGCACGACATTGCCCCAAGCCACAGCACGGCGGACCTGATTAAGCTGGTCGAACAGCGCCATAAGCATGATGTTGTCCGACGCCTGCGCAACAGCACGATGAAAAAGATCATCCTGCGTTTCGTAATCTTCCCAGGTTACCGCAGCAGCGGCGCGATCCTTGGCCAGTTTGATGCGCATAATCGCCTCTCGTGACGCATTAATCGCGGCTTCGCGGGCGATGGCAGGCTCTATGCACAAGCGCGCACGTGTCATACGCACCGGGGTCAGTTGCTGCGCCAGCTCGGCGATATTGCCAACCCCTGCAACGCCGCCATGGCTAGCCACAAACGTGCCTTTGCCCACATGACGCCAAATCGCGCCTTCACGCTCTAACGTATCAAGGGCCTTTCGCAGGGTGTTCCGGCTAATGCCAAGCTGACCGATCAATTCGCGTTCCGCAGGCAAACGATCACCGGCCGAATAAGAACCATCAGCAATAAATGCGCGCAACGCCCTGACCGGGCCATCCTGCTCATTAGAGGAGGCATGGCGAATCGCATTGGTGCCTAAGGCTAATTGGTTGACCAAATCTGACATATTGGTCTGAATATCACGAATCATTTGCCAATATCAACATTTATGTGCAGTCTGCACTGGAATGGTTGCGATTGATCTTCAAATGGCTTTCCCCTAGGATAAAAGCAACCAGCAGAACATTTTCGGAGGAACAGATGTCTGAGTACGTGATCGAAACACCGCCCGCGGTCGCCCTTCCTGTTGTCGACTCGACGGCAAGGTTTCCAGTACGGCGTGTCTATTGTATCGGGCGCAATTACGCGGCGCATGCGGTTGAGATGGGTCATGACCCCGACCGCGAGGCACCGTTCTTTTTCCAAAAGAACCCAAACAACTTGGACATCTCCGGCGAATTTCCCTACCCGCCCCATTCCAGCGATGTGCATCACGAGGTCGAGATGCTGGTCGCGCTGAAATCCGGCGGCACGAATATCCCGTTGGATCAGGCGCTTGACCATGTTTACGGTTATGGCTTGGCGCTGGACATGACGCGGCGCGATTTGCAGGGCGAGCAAAAGAAAATGGGACGCCCTTGGGAAATCGGCAAGGCGTTTGAACGCTCTGCCCCTTGCGGTCCGGTGCATCCTGTCAGCGCGGTCGGCCATCTGGATCAGGGCCGCGTTGTATTGGAGGTGAACGGTACCCTGCGGCAAGAGGGCGACCTGAACCAGATGATCTGGAAAGTGCCAGAGATGATTTCCTACCTGTCAGAGTATTTTGAACTGGCGGCGGGTGATGTGATCCTGTCGGGCACTCCGTCAGGCGTTGCGGCGGTGGACAAGGGCGATGTGATGACCATGTCAATCGAGGGGCTGGGCAGCATGGATGTGAAGGTCGTGTAAGCACACGACGGACACTTTGGGGGGAGTGTTGGAATGTTGAACTTGACGCTGGGGACTTGGGACCATGACCGTGTCATGGCGCTGCACAACAAAGACGTGTATATCCCCGGTGTCACGCTGGACTGTCAGGTTCATCCAACCGCAAAACTGTTCCCATGGGCCGTGCAAGAGGCGCGGTTCGACATTACCGAAATGTCGGTTTCCAGTTACATCCTACAACTGTCGCGTGGTGGATCAGACTATACTGCCATCCCCGCTTTCGTCAGTCGGGCGTTCCGGCACAGCGGCTTTTTCGCCCGCGCAGGGTCGGGCATCGACAGTCCCGCTGACTTTGCCGGACGTCGGATTGGCGTGCCGGAATATCAGATGACCGCCGCACTTTGGATGCGCGGGATATTGGCCGACGAATATGGTGTTGATTGCGCTGGTATCCACTGGCGCACCGGGGCGTTGGACGAAGGCGTGCGGCGCGAGCGGCTGGAACTGGCATTGCCGCCGGATATGGTGGTAGAGCCGATTGCCGAAGGCGACACGCTGCAGGATATGCTGCTGCGCGGAGAAATTGACGGGCTGTTGGCCCCCAAGCCGCCCAAGGCGTTTCTGGACGGCAACCCAGACCTCGTCCGTCTGTTCCCGGATTTTGAGCGCGCCGAGCAGGATTATCATCGCAAGACGGGCTATTTCCCGATCATGCATCTGATTGGCCTGCGCAAGACGATTGCAGAGGCGCATCCAGAGCTGCCGCGCCTGCTATATGACGCCTTTGTCGATGCGCGTGATCTTGCGATGCAGCGGCTGCGCGCGGTCTGGCTGGGCAACGCCAACCGCCTGTCCCTGCCTTGGCTGAATGCCTCGATGGAGCGCACCTTGGCGACGCTGGGCCCGGATTACTGGAGCTATGGATTCGGCAAGAACCGCACCGAGATCGACACAATCTGTCGCTATTCTGTTGAACAGCATCTAGCCGCAGGGCGGGTCGCCCCAGAGGCGCTGTTTCACCCGTCAGTCTTAAAGAGTTGAGCAAACGCAACCGGTCGGACGCAGCGCTGCCCGCACCGGAATGAAAGGACAAAGCGCAAGACGAAACATTTTTCTGGGAGGAGAAAATGACTATGAAACATACTCTTAGCCGTCGTGGATTTTTGACGACAACTGCCGCCGCAGGTGTGGCACTGGCAGCGCCGACGATTGCGCGTGCTGCGGAATACCCTGAACGCAACATCTCTGTGATTATTCCAACCCGTGAGGGCGGCGGGGCCGACCGCAACTTCCGGGCCTTTTCCAGTATCTGGAAGACCAAGCTGGGCGCTGATTTTGAACCGGGCTTCTTTCCGGGTGCCTCGGGCCGGGTCGGCTATGAGGTTTATATGGGCAAGGAAGAGCCCAATGCTTATAACCTGATATTCGGAAACATGGGCCCAGAGGTTCTAAACTGGGCAATGCAGGCCCCAAGTTTTGACGTGAACGACTATTTCTACTTTGGCCGCGTTGATACCGATCCGGGATGCCTGTTCGTGGGGGCCGAAAGCAAGCTGAAGACGCTGGACGATGTGATTGCCGAGGGCAAAAAACGCCGCCTCAACGTTGGCACCAGCCGCATGGCGCACCCGGCCTCTATCGGGCTGTTGGCTCTGGGCGAAGAAACCGGTGCTGATTTCAACCTGATCCCCCTGTCGGGCGGCAAAAACACGGTTGCCGGTGCCGTCACGGGCGAGGTTGATTTTTCTGTTCTGACGTCGGGCTCTGTGATTGCGGCGGGCGATGCGGTCAAATCGCTGCTGGTATTTGGTGAAAACCGGGTAGGCGCGGCGCTGGATGACGCGCCAAGCATGAACAGTGTTTATGGTACCGACCTGCCAGAGATGCTGTCGAGCCGCGCCTTTGCGATCCACAAAAAGGCGGCTGACAAACACCCTGACCGCTTTGACGTGCTGACCAAGACGTTCAAGGAAACCTTTGATGATCCGGCTCTGCTAGAGGCTTATGTCGCCTCGAAAGGAACGCCAGAGTACCTGAACTATGGGGGCGTCGAAGAGTGTGGTGTCTTTATGGCCGCCATGCTGGAACTGGGCGCAAAATATAAGCCGCTGTTGACCGGCGCTTAAACACTGGCCTGAACCTTTCTGACCGGCGACTTTCTAGCCGCCGGTCAGAAACACACGACTGAATCACCCAAGTTTGGAAGGGCGCGCAGCGTCATGCAACACAATACGCCACGTCGGCAGCTGGGCGGAGAGCTTGTTATCCCGGCCATTGCCATCGTCTTTACGCTTTATTTCTTTAGCACCATCTGGAATTCGCCCTGGACCGCACAGGTCAGTGCCTTTGCGGTTGGTGGCGTCCTGTTGTTGGTCTGCGGGATCTTTATCCTGCGCTGTATTGTCTGGCTACGAAATGGCACCGGAACGCTGGGATTCGGAAATCTGATCAGTGGCAATGACTTCAGTTCCGGACGGATTGGCCTGTTCGTAACGACGATTGGGTTTTGCCTGTTTATCGACCGGTTGGGGTTCACGCTGGCGACGTTTCTGTTTCTGAGCCTTAGCATGATTGTGCTGAGCAAAGGCAAACGACCGGGGTTTATTGTTCTCGTGTCCGGGCTGATGGCGCTGGGGGGCTGGGCGGTGTTCATTCTGGCGTTTGACACACGCTTTCCGCGTGGCTGGTTTGAACTGACAATGAAGGCGGTGCTGGCCAATGGATAGCAGCACATTACAGATTCTGGCCGAGGTTTTCGTCGATACGATCAGCTATTGGTGGGTCATCGTTCCGACGATCTTCCTGGGGCTGATTGTTGGCGGAATTCCGGGGTTTTCTGCCGCCAATACCATCATCATCCTGATGCCGCTGACCCTGGCGATGAGCCTGGAAACCGGGCTGATCTTTATGGTCGCTCTGTATTGCTCTTCGCGCATGGGGGCGGGTATTCCGGCCATTCTGGTCAATATTCCCGGCACGGCGGGCGCGGCGGCAACGCCGCTGGATGGCTATCCGATGGCGAAGCAGGGCAAGGGCCAGCAGGCGCTTGCGATTTCTTTCGTGGCGTCCTGTATCGGTGGGTTGCTGACGACGGTTATTGCGCTGGCAACGATGCCGATTCTCGCGCGGGTCGGGTTCTACATGCACTCGGTAGAGATGATCGTGGTGATGCTGTTCGGTATCTCGCTGATCGCAGCCATTGCCGCGCAAGACATGATAAAAGGCCTGATCGCCGGGTTTCTGGGGCTGATGATCGGCTCTATCGGCACCGATGTCGTGTATGCCACCCCGCGCGGAACGATGGGGTTTCTCGAACTCTATGACGGTGTACCGCTGATCCCGGCGCTTGTCGGGCTGTTTGCCGTTTCCGAGGCGTTCATTATCATTGAGAAAAAGGTGATCGTGACCCACGAGGGCGACGTGCGAAAGGCAAATTGGCGCGATACATTTGATGGCGTCCATATTGCCATCACGCGCTGGTGGCACATCGTCTGGACGTCGGTGATTGGCCTGGTAATCGGTGTGATTCCCGGCGCTGGGGCCTCGATTGCCAGCTTTGTCGCCTATCAACAGTCGCGCAGCTTTTCCAAGACGCCCGAACTTTATGGCACGGGCCACCCCGAGGGGCTGATCGCGCCGGAATCTGCCAACAATGGCGTGACGTCTGGCACCTTGGTGCCGCTCTTGGTGCTGGGCATCCCCGGCGGCGCGACTGCGGCGATCATGCTGGTTGTCATGCAGTTTCACGGCGTCAGCTTTGGCCCGTCGCTGTTCGAAAGCCAGCCCAAGGTTGGCTATGGAATGTTCATGGCGATGGCCGTCAGCTATTTGGTGATGATCTTCACCATCCTGCCGCTCAGCCGTTATATGAGCCATGTAACGACAATCCCGACCATGTATCTGGCACCGATGATCATCTCATTCACGCTGGTCGGGGCCTTTGTCCCCCGCGAGTACATGTTTGACCTTTACCTCGCGCTGGCCTTCGGCGTGTTGGGCTACATCGCGCGGCGCACCGGCTATCACGTCGCGGCGATTTTGATCGGGGTCATCCTTGGGCCGCTGTTGGAAACATATTTCCTGCGGGCTTTGAAGAAATCTGATGGCGATATCATGACGCTGTTCTCGTCGAACCTTGGCAATATTCTGTGGGTGGCGCTGGCGCTGTCCCTGATCCTGCCGCTGGTGTTCGACTTGCGGCGCAAACGACAGGCAAAACAACAATGAAACAAGAAGTCGAATATCAACTGACGCGCAATATCAGCCGTCTGGGACATCTGCAGATCGACGGCGGAGGCCAGATCGTGGTGCAGGACGGCTTTGTCTACATTGGCCATATGAAACCGCCGATGGGCACGTCGATCATTGATGTGCATGACCCGGCGAACCCCAAGGTTGTCTCGCACGTAGCACCACCTGATGAGTGGTCGCACACCCACAAGGTGCGGGTGGTTGGCGACATCATGATCACCAATGTGGAACAGGACAGGCGGCATTTCCTGCGCAAGGGGGCCAAGATTGCCGGATTGCGCGCCAAAGGCCTGTCGGATGCGCAGATTGCAGAGGACCTGGGCGTCGCGCAGTCCGATATTGCGGTTCTGGAGCAGGCGCTGGAACGCGGCTATGACAGTGGCGGCTTTCGGGTTTGGGACATCTCTGACAAAGCCGCGCCAAAACTGCTGTCTTACGTCAAGACGCATGGGTTTGGCGTGCACCGCTTCGATATGGACGCCAACTATGCCTATATCTCGACAGAGATGGAGGGCTATGTCGGCAATATCCTGGTGATCTATGATCTGGCTGACCCTACCAACCCCACAGAAGTCTCGCGCTGGCATATGCCGGGGCAGCACGTTGCGGGCGGTGAAACCCCCACATGGTCAGGCTATGGCGTGCGCTTGCACCACGCCATGCGCAGCAGCGGAGACGAGCTTTGGGCCGCCGTTTGGCATGCCGGGTTCCGGGTGCTGGACGTCAGCGACATTACCAAGCCGACCGTCAAGGGCAGCTATCGCTTTCCGCAAGCCATACCAGAGCCGACACACACCGTGATGCCGCTGGAACAGCTGATTGACGGTAAACGGTTTGCCATCGTCATCGACGAGGAACATGACCACGCCCCCGGCCGCCTTCACGGGTTTATCTGGGTCATGGATGTGACCGATCCCGACAATATGGAACCGGTTGCGGCCTGGGATTTGTCAGAACGTCTCTGCCCCTGGGTCGGTCAGGAAGGCGTGCGGTTTGGCGGGCATCAGTTCCGCGAGAAACTGGACAGCAATCTGATCTATGCAACCTGGTTCGCGGGCGGCTTGCGCGTGCTGGATGTCGCCGATCCTTATCAGCCCACCGAGGTCGCCCACTACATGGCCCCCGGCCCGAACGGTGCCGCGCCACAATCAAACGACGTCGATGTCGATGTCGCCGGTCTGATTTATTTACTAGACCGCAATCACGGTCTGGAAATTCTGGAGATGACCCTATGAGCGACCCTGACCTGCTAGCCCCCAGCGTGGATCCCCACAAAAAGGCGCTTGGCATTCGCCGCGTCAGTGCCCGCAATGAGGCTTCGACGCGCTCTGTCATAATGGTGCGCAATCATGTGGTGATCACCGATGAGAAAGAGTCCGACACCGGCCCTACCCCGCTGGAAATGACGTTGTCATCGCTGCTGGGCTGCGAGGGCGTGATCATCAATCGCTGCGCCGAGGCGATGAGATTTGCCTATACCGCCGTCGATATGGAAGCCGATGGCGAGGTTGATCAGCGCGGCAGTCGCGGTGTGCAGGGCGTGCGGCCCTATTTCAACTGGGTCAAAATGAAAATCCGCGTCCATACCGAGGAAACACAAGACCGTTTTGACCGCCTGACCAAGAATGTCGAATACCGGTGCCCGGTGATGAACCTGTTCAAAATGGCCGATGTTGATGTCGATATCGAATGGATCCGCGTCGAACCATGAGCCTGACATTGCACATCAACGGCGAAAAACACCGGGTCACATCTGACCCGGACACGCCGTTGATCTATGTGCTGCGCGACGAGTTGAAGCTGAAAGGCACCAAACTGGGCTGCGGGCTGGAACAATGCGGGGCCTGCGCGGTGCTGGTGGATGGTCAGGTTGTCCTGTCCTGCGTTTCTGCGGTGGATAGCTTTGAAGGCAAAGAGATCACCACAATCGAAGGCATCGGCGATACCGAAATTGGTCGCCGGGTTCAGGATGCCTTTGTGGACATGTCTGCCGCGCAATGCGGCTATTGCACGGCCGGTTTGGTGGTTGCGGCAACTGCCCTGTTGTCCAGTGATCCTTTGCCCGATCAAGACAGTGTCACAACCGCGCTGACCCCGCATCTGTGCCGCTGTGGGTCGCACCCGCGGGTCTTGCGGGCGATAAAACAGGCCTCTGGCGGATGAGCCTACAGGCCTACCCGCGTATTTCTGACTGGATCACGGTCGACGACGGTCGGCTGATCATCCACACAGGCAAGGTCGATATCGGTCAACGGATTTCGACAGCGCTGGCCCAAATCGTGCACGAAGAACTGACAGTGCCGATTGAACGGATAGATATTGCACCGGTGCGTACCGGCCATGCTCCCGACGAAGGCATTACCTCTGGCAGCAACTCGGTAGAGCAATCGGGGCATGCGCTACGTTGTGCGGCGCGTAGCTTGCGCACCTGTCTCATCCATTTGGCAGCCGCGCGAATGGGCGGCTCTGTCGATGATTGGCACTTGATCGACGGCGTATTGCATCTAACTGGCACAAATCACGCGATTGACCTTCTGGACCTGATCCCGGACGTCGCGCCAAATACCCGTATCGATCCCGACGGCCAGCAAAACCCCAGGACACCGGGCGCACTGCCCTATCCAAAGATGCGCGGCCTAAAGGACATGGTCCGGGGCAGGTTCCAATACGTTCACGACCTTGACCGTCCGGGTATGCTGCATGCCCGCGTCATCCGCCCGCCGCATGCGCGTGCCGTTTTGCGCGGGATCAAGGCTGATGTTGTGAACACCCTGAAACAGGCCGGGCTGCATTGCGTCCGCGACGGCAGTTTTCTGGCCCTTGCCGGGCCGCAGGAATGGACCGTCGTCAAGGCCGCGCTGAAACTTGCCGCCGCCTGTGACTGGAACACCAAGCGCGGCCTGTCCGAGGACGACGTGTTCAAGCGGCTCATCCCAGAAAACGCCCAACGCTTTCTGGTCCTTGATGCAACCCCGACCGACGCCCCAATTCCCGCCGCACTCGGGCAACCAGACCATGCCGCCCGATTTGAGCGGCCTTATCAGCTACATGGCGCGCTGGCCCCCTCTGCTGCCTTGGCCGAATGGACAGGCGACGTGCTGAGATTGCACAGCCATAGCCAGGGCATCTATCCGCTTCGGGACAGCATCGCGGATAGCCTTGGTCTGACGTTGGAACAGGTTGATATCACCCATGTACCCGGCTCTGGCTGCTATGGCCACAACGGTGCCGATGATGCAGCCTATGAGGCGGCTTTGGTCGCACGCGCCCTGCCCCATACGCCGATCCTGTTGAAATGGAGCCGCGAAGACGAACACATCTGGGAGCCCTATGCCCCGGCGATGGCCGTGGACATTGCCGCGCGCATACAAGACGGCAAGATCGCCGCCTATTCCGCCGAGGTGTTCAGCGATACCCATCGTGGGCGCCCCCGCCCCGGACCAAACCGCGCCGGGCCGTCACGCCTGCTTGCCAACCACTTTCGCAAGACCCCGATCGGCCCGATCCCTGCCCCGCCGAATATGGGTCGTCATGCGGGCATGCACCGCAACCTCGACCCGGTTTATGACTTTCCGCAAACCCGGCTGGTCAAAAACCTGGTCGCGGGCTTACCACATCGCACCTCTGCCATGCGCTGTCTTGGGGCGACGGCCAACATCTTTGCGCTTGAAAGTATGATGGATGAACTTGCACAGCAGGTGGACGCATCCGCGATTGCGTTTCGCCGTTCGCATCTTGATGATCCGCGTGCTTTGGCGGTTTTGGATGAACTTGATCGCCAGATAAACGCGCGACCTGAAATGGCCGATGGCTGCGGGCGCGGCATCGCCTATGCGCAGTACAAAAACCAGATGACCCGTGTCGCAGTTGCTATAGAGCTTTCGGTCGATGATCGCGCCGAAATTCGCCTGTTGAATGCCACAATAGTCGCTGACGCCGGCCGCATCGTCGATGCTGACGGGCTGACGGCCCAGCTAGAGGGTGGCTTTCTTCAGGCGGCAAGCTGGGCGCTGTATGAACAGGTTACATGGGACCGCGATGGTGTTTTTTCTAGCGACTGGGAGAGTTACCCTGTCCTTCGTTTCGACAATATTCCGAACATCAAGGTGATCCAACTGGATAACCCAAATGAGGCCTCGGTCGGGGCTGGAGAAGCCTCTCCTGGACCGACGGTTGCAGCCATTGCAAATGCAATCGCGGACGCCACCGGTATTCGAATGCGACGCTTGCCTTTTACCCGTGACGCTATCTTGGAAGCCGCGGGCAGGGAGTGATGAGCCAAGCTTGTCATCATCAACTCCGCTGCCAGTCAGAACGAGTCGCTGAACCTGAGTTTTGTGACGCGGCCGTCGCCAGCATCCACGGCGGTGGTGTTTCAATTCGTCTGGACTGGGACCACGGAGCCAGAAATCGGCGATCTTAATTGACATTCAGCACCCATTTTCTGTTAACTTCATGGAGACAGGCAGACTAGCGAGCCTGACATCTGGTGATTTATCTGAAAAGAAAACGCCCTACGGGCTGGAAAGAGCCCACGGCGGACCCGCCGCGAAAATGCTGTGATGCTGCGAAAGAAGCTGCCTTTCTCGCACTTCGCAGCGAATTCAACCAACCTGCATACAAAATGGTAACGAAAGCCGTCTAGCCTGCACCGCGACGAATGCACTAGGAGGACGGGATGCGAAAGCGACAACACCACCATTCCGCGGCGGTTTTGATTACAGTAAACGAGGACTGCATCGGTGCTGCCGTCGCCGTTCAATTCAAAGGCCAGTTTCGGAATTTGATGCAGGATGACCCGGTTCGGGTCGTGCTGGAGCTCTCTGGTCTGGTATCGACTGTTGAAAAGGACTTTCGTGTGACCCGAATGGAAACGGTGTCGGCCACCCACATCAGCGTGGCCACCGCGGCTTACGGCCTTTTGCATGCTTCGTGACGACTCAACCTCGGCGGTGGCGTCTGATTCCGTGATAGCCTTTTGTGCCACGCCCATGGCTGTGCGCAATGCCTTGGCGGGTGCTAGGACAATCTGGCAAGCAGCCAATCTTGGAGCGGAAATGTGTGACACGGCGGAACAGGTGTTGGCCGAGGTGCTGAACAACGTCGTCCAACATGCGCACGCCGAGGACCCGGAGGGCCTGATCGAGCTGGAGACGCTGCGCGCAGGCGACGGCGTGATTTGCAGCATCCGCGACAATGGTATGGCGATGCCGGAGCTGACTCTGCCCTTAGGTGCGTTGATCGAACTTGGCGAAGGGCCTGAACATTATCCAGAGCGGGGATTCGGTTGGTTTCTGATCCACACGCTGACCCAGGATCTGGATTACCGACGGATAGATGGATGGAACCTGCTGTCGTTCCGGATTTCCTGCACGCTGTAGCCGCTCCGATTGCCGACCAGGACTCACCGCGATCGGGCGGGACGTCATCTCGGGCAGGGTTGAAGCGAGCGGCTGATAACGCTGCTTGGTACAATAGCCTGCGTAGACCGCTTCGCCCGCCGAAAAGGCGGGGCCGCTTTGGTTTGCATCCAGCCCCCCGTTGCACAGGACAGCCCTAGGGTTTTACTCTTCGGCAGACGATGTGGCTTGTCTGCAAAACCCAAGATGAGACGAACACAGCTTGACCGTTTCCCCCAGGACCACCTCAACGGAACAGCGATAATGTTCCACCAGACGCGCGGTCGCCAGCTTTGTGTCACGCTCTAGTGCAGCATTCATGATTTCCCGATGTTCATCAATCAGCGTATTTTGGTCGGCAGCACTTCCTGCTCCAATCTGACGCCGGCGTGCTCTGTACCGCGCGGATTGTTCATAAAGTTGCCCGGCGATGGTCAACAAAAATTTGTTTTTACACCCGGATATCAATTCCCGATGGAACGCGGCGTGATGTGTCGCCCAAGCATCGCTTAGTAGGTAATTCGGCGTACTTGCCGCGACTTTAGACAGGTGGTGAAAAACCAAAACAAGGCGATCCTCCCATTCCGGGGTGTACGTCGCGATGGTTTCCGCCAAAGCCGCGCTTTCAATCACGATCCGTGCATTTTGAATTTCCAGAAAGACAGAGGCGTCCAGCGGCGGAACGTAAAACCCCCGTTGGTCATGTTTGAGAACGAATTGCTCTGCGGATAGCCGGTTCAATGCCTCGCGCAGGGGAATAGCACCCAGTCCATATCGAGACTGCAGAACGGTCAAGGTCAGCTTTGTTCCAGCCTCAAGCGCCCCAGATATCAGATCCTGTTGCAACCGTTCATAGGCTTCGGCAGACCGAGAGATCGCTTTGCTGGGCTGAGGCATTTCAATTTTCCTTGCGCAAATCGGCTTTGGCCTATCTCATTGGTTTATTGCGTGCCTTCTTTCAAGACCTGCTGGCCGAACGACTTACTGGAATAGCCCCCTGAAAGTGGTCCACCCATTGGGATAGGAATATCCCGATTTTCAGGAGGACCAGAGAATGGCTGGAAAACGAGAGAAGCCCGAAGATATCGTCACGAAGCTACGCCAGATTGAGGTGTTGCAAGGGCA
>Ga0315339_1001052_pt1 | contig 27005 bp, 29 predicted proteins | sample ASW17metaG_FD_204514 | JGI IMG/M metagenome (GOLD analysis project Ga0315339, IMG submission 204514) | Ammonia-oxidizing marine archaeal communities from Pacific Ocean, United States - ASW #17 | ecosystem: Environmental > Aquatic > Marine > Oceanic | place: USA: California | collected 2016-12-05 | reverse complement strand
GGGGGGGAAGGCGGGACTCCAACTAGTTTAATTGCAAGGCCGTAAGAAAAACAACAATAGAATATAAGTCGCGAAAAGTCAAGGTGGGCCACCTAGATAGCGCTGCAAATTAGCAGCCGTCAGCGCGCTGATCTCTCCCATGCTCAAGTCCATGACTTGAGCCATCTTCTGCGCCACTTCAGCGACCCGTGCGGGATGGCCCACCACCCCACCTATCGGCACCGGCGCATCCGTTTCCAATAGCAACAACGCGCGGTCAATGGCGAGCGCCACATGCTGAGTCCGCACATCGTCAATCGCCGTTGGCCCGACGGAAACATAGATGCCCTCGTCGTTACAGATCCGCACGAGTTTTTTGGATACGGTGAACCAGTGGAGTTGCGCATTGAGCCCTGTGCTGCGGCTAAAATCAATGGCCCGCTGCATCGTCTGGCGCTGGGCGCGGCGCGAGTGCAGGTTGACCGGCTTGCGAAAGCGCTCCGCCAGATCGAATTGCCGCACCAAGATGTCCTGTTGCCGCGCTTGCTGCTCATCGGTCACGGCCCATTTGTAGTCGAGTCCAACCTCGCCGAGCACGTCGGCCTTCGCCAAATTCGCCTCAAGCCAACGCAAGCCCTTGGCGACCTCCTGCTCTCCTGCACGGGTAACCCACGCCGGATGCATGCCAAGACCGGCCAACACCTGTTCGGGGTGGCGTCGTTTTAACGCCAACACAGCCGGCATGGTATCAGCTCCTTCGCTGACGGCGACGATCTGCCTGACCCCCGCCCGCCCGGCCTCTACAAGCGCCGCATCCGGGTCGGCGAGTTGATCGAGGTGGCAGTGGCTGTCAACGAGCATCTAACACAGACCAGTGGTCTCGTCAAAACCCAACATCAAATTGAGACATTGCACCGCATTGCCCGACGCGCCCTTGCCCAAGTTATCGAGGCGCCCGACCAGTGCCAAACCGCGTTCGGCGTCACCCCAAACCGAAAGTTCGATAAAATTGCTATAGCTCAAAGCGTCGAGGTCGAGGAACTTACCCTCTCTCAGGCCATTATCCGCCGGGTCGACCAGTTTCATCAACGGGCTGTCTCGATAATACTCCCGCCAAACCTCATACACCCGGTTCGGCCCGACACCCCGCTCGACAAAAAACTCAGCCGGCACCGGCGTGCTCACCATCATCCCACAGAACGAATGATCGACCGAAGGCATAAAAATCGGCGATTTCTCGCATAGACTGAACTTCCATATTTCGGGCACGTGTTTATGACCGCCGTCTAGCCCATAAAGACACAACGCTTTGCGCGCATCCCCCTCACGCCGGGCAGGCGGGGCCGCCGCATAGTCTTCAACCATCTGTCGCCCGCCACCGGAATAACCCGATACCGCGTTGATCGTCAACGGTGCCCCAGGCGAAAGCAGCCCTTGTTCGATAAGCGGCCGCACGGCGAGGATAACACTAACCGGATAACAACCGCAATTAGCCACCCTGCGCGCCTGGCGGATCTGCTCTTTGTGTTCGTTAGAAATCTCGGGCAAGCCATAGACCCACTCGGGATCGATCCGCCGCGTCGTGCTGGTATCGATAACCTTTGTCTTCCGATTTTCGATCATCGTCAGCGCTTCCGCCGCCGCATCATCGGGCAAACACAGCACGCACAGATCCGCTCGATTGAGAAATCCCGCCCGTATCTGTGGATCCTTGCGCTGCTCAGCGGGAATGAGCAAGACCTCGACATCCTCGCGCGGCGTCAACATCTCGCGAATCCGCAGGCCAGTGGTCCCCTCTTGCCCGTCGATATAAATAGTAGGTTTTCCCATAGAATATTTATTATTTTTTCAAAATAAAAATAGAATTTACATTGATTCTGTCAAGCAAGGATTTAGCCATCCACAAGGCTCCCGACCATCATCTGTGCAACGTGATCTATTTATACCAAGGCACGAGCGGAGAAGGACCATAACAGCTACGCCTCTTCCTATATATCTGTCATGGGATAATTAAATAAGATCCGCTTACATCCAACTCCCCCACGCGTTGGCCGGCGAAGGGGGTGGCCCGTGGCAGGGGGCGATTAAAAAATACCCATCGCGGTCAGCCCAGCCCCGCAGTCTCTACTCACTCCCTTTCGTCCACACCCTTGTCTCCACTGTCGCGCAACTCCAATATCTTAACCCGCTGCAAGACGTCCTCCATCAGACTGCGATTCGTCGCGATCAAATCGGCCACCATCCCCGTCAAAAACATCTGGAAGCCTGCCAACAACAGAATCGAGGCCAGAATCAACGACTGTATGTGCAGCTGTCCCTCTATGGTAAAAATAAAATAATAGAGAAAACGCAGCCCCAATAATACACCTGCCATAAACACCAACGCGCCACAAATGGCGAAGATCTTGAGCGCGGCATAACGCGCCCAAGTGCGCAGGCTGATCGAACCCGACTTGAAGACGAATTCGCCGATATTCGAAAAGAGCCGCGACTCGCGGGTCTTGGGATTGGTGCGGATCGGCACCGAGACCACGGCTAGGCGTCCATAACTAGCGGCAATCACATGCTCGGCGGTGTGGTCAAACTCGGTAAATGTCGCAAGCTGTATCGCCGCCTCGCGACTGAAGGCACGAAAACCACTGGCCACGTCGGGCACGTTAATCCCAGCCAGGCGACTGATCGTCCGACTGCCGAAGCCCTGCAAATAGCGTTTGAGAAAAGAGAAGTGGGCAATAGCGCCGGTCTGCCGGTCGCCGATAACCAGATCGGCCTGGCCGGCAAGAATTGGTTCGACGAGTTTGTCGATATCGCCGCCATAGTACTGGTTGTCACCGTCGGTGTTGATGACGAGATCCGCACCCAACCGCAGGCAGGCGTCAAAACCGGCCTTGAAAGCGTGCCCCAAACCCCTGTTTTGTGGAAAGCGGATAACGTGATCGGCCCCGCACTCGCGCGCCACTTCGCTGGTGCGGTCGGCGGATCCGTCGTCTATAATTAGAATTTCGACCTTATCGATGCCGGGCACTTCGCGCGGGATATCGCTAATCGTGGCCGACAGCGTCTGTTCTTCGTTAAAACAGGGGATCTGAACAATCAGCTTCATTCAGCCCCAACTCTCCTGCTTGATCTGTTTCTTGCCCAAGCCGTGCTCTTGTAACAAGGCGACCATATTCTCAACGAAACGCGGCACCGGTTCTTCGCCCTTGGCTTTCGCCGCCTTGCGCTCGTGCGGGGTAATCCCCGGCCCACAACTATAGGCCAACACGGCTGAAGGATCGGGGGCGACTTCCTGCAAAAGCTCTTTAGAGATACGCCCGCTACGCGCTCCGCGAATATTGGAAGGATCTTCGCGGGTAATGCAATGGATGACATTGAGCTTGTCGGGGTATTGCTCGCGCAACGCCTCGAACTCGTCAAAATAAATAATATCCCCACGGGTTTTATTGCTATAAAGCAGGGTATGTCGGAGTGGGTCGTCGCGATACAGGCTTTCCTTGATCAAGCCTAAGTTAGGCACAATACCACTGCCTGCACAGACATGCACAATATGATCGGTGCGTTCGAATGTATCTTCGGGAAAAGTATAAGCGCCAGTAAAACCGCTGATCACTATCTCCCGTCCCTTCTCTACATGATAGGTCAGAAGCGGCGATAAGATCGGCGGATAGGGCGTCTCGGCGCTCTCGTAGCGCTCTTCTTTGATCGTAATGGCCAGATAGCGTTCGTGCGGCGCCGAGGCCATCGAATAGGCCCGCGGCTTCTCCTTCTGCCCCTTCTGGTCTTCCAGATAGGCGATAAAATGCTCCAATTCGCCGAACTGATGCGGGTCGATGGTGCAAAAGTGCCCCGCTTCATACTCGACCGGCTCATTGCCGGCAAACATAAAGAGCGTAGTAGTGTCCGGAGTATCCCGACGCACTTCGGCGACCATCACTTCTAATTCCCTGACCCGCCGTTTCGGCGTGCGTTTGGATGCCGCTTGCGCTATGGTGCCCATGCTATTTCTTTCTCGCCAGATGCGCTTTCATTTTTACGATCAAGGCCTCGTCGTCTTCGGACGAGGTCACCATCTCTTCAAATGCCGTGACGGATAGCTCGACTTCCTCCAGGAAGCGCTGGTCCGCTCCTCAGGGGAACAGGTATTCGCCGATGCGCCCCTCGTCGCGCGCGCGCGCCTTGTCTGTGATACGCGCCAACCAAGGGATATCCCCGATGATCATTCCTCGGGCACGCGGCTTGAAATCGAGCCTGTCCCACTCGCTCATAACCTATCTCCCGTCTGAAGTTAAACAAATCCGCAACTCGTCTCTGAATTCGGCGGCGACTGGATCCGCGCTCAACGCCTGGCGAAGCATCGCGGCGAATTGCCGCAGACGCGCGGCCGGTTCCCGCCAACGCACGAGCAGTGCTTCCGCGCGCGGCCCACCGTCGAGGGCAGCACAGAGCGTCGCCACGCCGTTCAAAAGAAAAAATATCTGGTGACAGTCGAGGGCGCGGGCACCATCGGCACGACCGGATATTTCAGTGTAATGAAGCGCCGCATCCCTATGCAAGGCAGATCGCATCCGCCCATCGGCACGGCCGCTACCCATACTGGTAGTATACTGAACCAGCCGACGTTCCGTCCAGTCCCAGCCGATCTTGGCAAACTCGATAAAACACACCCTGGTGCCATCTGGATCAACGACAACATTGCGGGCATTGTAATCAGTACTGCCCAAGCTGGGGGGGCGCTCCGCCAACCAGCGGTGCATCTTCGCTAACAATATCACGGCCCTCGCCATGTCGCGAGACTGTCCGAGACGGCGCGACAACTGTTCTAGCCCTTCGTGCGCGCGCTCACCCGTCGCATCCCAAACCGCCGCCAACTCATCTCGCCCCGCGGTCGGCACGACCCGCGACACCAGCCGCGCAGCATACCGGTCACACATCCGCTCGATCGAGCACAGCCCCTCGATCGCCGGTCCTATCAGAACCGTATCCCCGGCTTGCAGCGCGTCGTCAAGCGTATCGTCGCCGACCCATGCGAAAAAAATGCACTGCCGATCATCGTCTACGCCTAGTACCTCGGGCACGGGGCAGTCCGCTTCATGCAACAAACCAAGCACTTCGCGCTCAACGGTCAACAGGTCGTAGGCTTTACCCTGGGTCAAAAAACCGAAGAGCTGCTGTTTGACCACCATCTTGCGGCCATCCACGGTCTCGACGCGCCAAACTTCGTCGGTAAAGGGCGTGATCGCAACGATTTCGGGGCGCCCCGACAACATCTGAGGTGCCCACGCGCACAAATACTCTGCTGTTTTCTCGTCTAAGTCCGCAAAGCCGGCGCTCTTACTCACTGCGCTTCGAAAATAATGACCTGGGCGACCACTTTCCCGGCCTGATTATTGAAGCTCGGATTCTCGTTCATCGCCAAGTGCAGCACGCCCTCCCAATCGGAGACGAAATCATAGCGGCTACCCGGCGCGAAAACCGGCCCATCGCCGACTCGGGCGACCAGTGTGCCGACATTGGCCCCAGGCATGAGATAGCCCTCGCCTGCGGGCAAATTATAGACACCATCGGCACCGCACCAAGCAATCTGGTTGCGCATATCCGGCGACCAGGTCTCCTCGGTATCGATAACCACTCGCTGACCTTTTTCAATGCGAATTAACGAGTCTTGCCATTGCGGACTCGGCCGCACCGTGCGCATAATAGTTAGAGCCAAAGCATAATCTCTTGGAAAACGTGTACAGCCCGTGCGAATCCGCTCCCGGAATGCACTATACAATTCTAATGACGTTAAAGAAACCCATCGGTCAAAATGTGTCAAGCAGGCCGATACACAGGGGAACAGTATGAGCCAAAACCTTCAGGATCGTCGCATCGGCCTGCTCGGCTTCGGGATAGAAAACCGCGCACTGGCCCATTTCCTACAATCGCGCAAAATTCCCTTCTCCGTCTGCGACACCCGCCAGCCGGACGCGCCCGTAGCCAATGTGCGCGAATGGCGTATCGGCACGGATTACCTCGACGGTCTGACCGATTTCGACCTGCTCTTCCGTACACCCGGTCTTTCCTGCCTAGACCCGTGCCTCAAGGCAGCGCGCGAGTCCGGCATCGAAATATCCAGTCAAACCCGCCTCTTCCTCCAGCTTTGCCCCGCCCCAATCCTCGGTATCACCGGTACCAAAGGCAAAGGCACGACGACTTCCATCTTGCATGCACTGCTGGCAACCGACGCAGCCCGCGTCTTCAGCGGTGGCAATATCGGCCGACCGCCCATCGCATTCCTAGACGAGTTGCGCTCCGACGACCGCGTCGTGCTCGAACTTTCCAGCTTCCAGTTGCAAGACTTGGACCTGAGCCCCCATATCGCCTTGGTGCTCTCGATCACCGAAGACCATTTGGACTACCACACAGACCGCGCCGAATATATCGCGGCTAAAAGACCGATTTGCAGCCATCAGAAGGCCACCGACATTCTCATCGTCAACCAAGATTGTCCTACGGCCCGCAGCTTTGCCGCCCATAGCCCCGCCGAAATCTGGCATTACAGCACCGGATCACCGGTCGCAAAAGGCGCTTGGGTCGACGACAACAAACTCTGGGCGCGCCGTCCCAGCGAAGAAGCCGCCGTTATTTGTCCCACAACCGACATCCCACTACGCGGAAAACACAACGAAGGCAACGCCGCCGCCGCCGTCGCCGCGGCCATCGCCTTCGGTGCGCCGGCCACGGCTTTCGCCGACGCCGTCCGCACCTTGAAAGGACTGCCGCACCGCATCGAATACATCACCGAATACAAGGGCATCACCTATTACAATGATTCACTCGCCACAACCGTTGACGCCGCCGTCGCCGCCATCAACTCCTTCGACGAACCGCTACTGCTCATCGCCGGCGGCGCCTCGAAAGGCGCTGACTTCAGCGCCTTGGGCACGTGCATTGCTACAAGCTCCGTCCGCGCGGTATTGTTGATCGGCGACGAGGCCGCACGCATCGAAGCGGCCATGCGACAAGTCGGCGCCCAGGCCGCCGTACGCCACTGCCGCGATTTGCGCGAAGCTATAACCATCGCTCGCTCGACGGCGCAAGCAGGCGATGCCATACTGCTCTCGCCAGCCTGTGCTAGTTTTGACCAATTCTCCAGTTATGCCGAACGCGGCGACCTCTTCAAGCAATTGGTCGCGCATTAACCTGCTCGCCATTTAACAAAGATACGGTTCGTGTCCGCTTTGAGTTTTTGGAGCACTGAACTATAATTAGCCGAACATCCCCCGCAAGCGTATCAGGAGCGACTGCAATGCCGCTGGTCATGACAGACGAACAACGCCGTAGCTTCGACGAAGACGGTTTTATCATTCTCGAAAATTTCCTCACGCCAGCAGAGACCGACCGCCTTTCCGACGCGGCGGATGAAGTCGTCTCTCGTATCCAACAAGAAAAAGGCCTGCCACCTGAAACGCATTTCCAAATCCGCAACGCCCTCTCGCAACACGATGCTTTTTTGAATTTGGTCGACCATCCTCGCATGCTGCCCCTCGTCGTCGATGCCATAGGCTGGAATATCCAGATCCGCACCACCCACCTCGACTACCGCCCACCCTACCCACGAAACTTGGCAGCCGGCGCCGTTGGCACTGGTCAAGGCGCCGACTCGCAGGCTGGCTATCGCAATCTCGCCTGGCATCCCGATTTGGCCAGTCACGAGATCTTCCAGGCACCCTCGCTCGACGGCCGGCTGCCCTTTATGGAAATCAAGGTCTTCTACCCGCTCTTCGACATGACCGAATCCGGCTGCGGCAACCTCTGGCTATCGCCTGGTAGCTACCTGCGCCCGCCGTCTGACCTGCAGGCAATGAACCGCCAAGTGCCGGATGATCAAGCATTGGAGTTGAAGCTCCAGGCCGGCTCGGCCGTTCTCTGGCGCACCGCGACCTGGCACTGCGTCGGCCCCAACCAATCGCAAAAAACGCGCAAGATCATGCACGTCGGCTACCACTACCGCTGGCTGCGCCCCACCGACTATATGCAACAAGACCCTGAACTGCTCGCCCACTGCTCGCCGATTCGCCAACAACTCTTAGGCGCGCTGCCCAGTGGCGGCGACCCCATGGGTAGCGACCCCGACATCGCCCCGGTGTCACAATACTGGCAAGCGAAGAACAACGACGTGCCCTTGCGCGCCTGGGCCGAATCTCAGACGAAAGACGAAGCCGACTAATGCCCGATCGACCCAATATCCTCTTCATCCTGACCGACCAGCAGCGTTTCGACTGGCTGGAGATGAACCCCGAAGTCCCAGTCCGCACGCCGCACCTGCGCACATTGGCCACACGTGGGGCCTGGTTCAAAAACGCCATCTGCCCCTCGCCCCTGTGCGTACCATCGCGCGCCTGTCTTTCGTCGGGCAACGAATACGACCGCTGCGACGTGCGTTCCAACAACACGCCCTACCACCACGAGCAAACCCCCTACCAACGCCGACTGCGCGACGAGGCCGGCTACCACGTGATGGGCTGCGGAAAATTTCACACCGGCCTAAACACCACCGCCCCCGGCGATCTCACCTGGGGCCTAAGCGGCGACAAGGCCAAAGAACAATGGGGCCATAACGAGGCGCTCTTCAACGCCGGCAAGAATCAGTCGGTCCTGATGATGGAAAAATCCGGTGAGCCGCGCGACCCCTATATGACCTTTCTCGCGACAAGAGGCGAAGCGCAAACCCACATCGACGACTATGCACAACGACGCGGAGAGCCCAGTGGAGAGGATATTTTCCTCTCTACCTTCCCCAGCAAGATCTCCGACGAGGGCTACTTCGACAACTGGATCAACACCAACGCGCTCGACCTGCTCGATCGCGCCCCCACCGATAAACCCTGGTTCCTCGAAGTACATTTTCAAAACCCGCACCACCCTTGGGACATCACCGAAAAAATGCACCAGCTCTACCGCGAACCCGACGTGCAGTTTCCCCACCCCGAATACGCCGACGCCAAATTAACGGCCGAAATCCACCAGGAGGTCCGCCGCAACTATGCAGCCATGCTCGAACACCTAGACGACTGCCTCCGCCAGATGCTCGCCAAGCTTGCACAACGAGGCGAACTCGACAATACCTTCATCGTCTTTACAAGCGACCACGGCGAAATGCTCGGCGACTACGGCCAATGGCAAAAACTCTCGCCTCTGCAGGCTTCCATCGGCGTCCCGTTCATCGTCGCCGGCCCCGGTGTCCTGCAACGCGCGCCGAACAACGCCCCCATCACTACTTTAGACCTGCACGCCACCTTCTTGGACCTGGCCGGTGTCACCCCCGGCGACGTCGACAGCCTATCCATGCGCCCGCTCTTGACCGGCGAGACCGACCACCATCGCGAAGTCGTGCTCTCGGGCTTGAGCGCCTGGCGCTTGGCCTACGACGGCCGCTACAAGCTCATCCGCGGCTACGACCCCGCAAAACGCACCGGCGGTCACAACTGGGAACCCATGGCCGTCGACCCCGAAGAAGCACGACAACTGCAACGCGACCGTCCCATATATCTCTACGACACTACGAACAACGAACTCGACAACCTCGCACATGAACATCCCGAGATCGTCGCGCAACTGGACGCTTATCTAACAGAATGAGGTGTAGTCTTTTTATTCAACACACAGAGCGACCGATCACCGCCTCATCGAATGCAATATTCACACCCGTCTTACTTCGGGTTGTTTAGGCGAATGTTCTCACTATTGATCTATTCGGTAGATGATCGTTTTATAAATCTCGGTTGAAATAGCAGAAGTACCGACGGGCTTTTTGCGGGTATACCCATAGCGGATTGTTTGGCTGATTTTGCAAGACATCAAAAGCTGCCAACCCTCCTCAGAGTGGCGTGGGATGTGCCACGAGGATATACAAGGGAATGGCCCCAAAAAACCCGCCCACACCCCCGGAGAGCCACACCATGCCATCAGCACCAACCCGCACCCACATGATCCTCCACCCTACCACCGACAACGTCGCCATTGCCCTAAAACCCTTCGATGCCAACGAAACCATCGAAGGCATCACCATAAAAGAGCCCATCCGCGCCTACCATAAAATCGCCCTAACCGACCTCGCGATGGACCAAGCGGTATACAAATACGGCCAAATCATCGGCTATACCACACAACCAGTCACCGCCGGCACCTCGGTCCACACCCACAACCTCGACATGAGCCGCCTGATGGATGCCGCCATCACCGATCTCGCCACCGCACCACCCGACCCTCTGCCAACGATTGACGACCGCTACTTTCTTGGTTACCGCGACAGCCGCGGCCGCGCCGGTGCCCGCAACTACGTGCTTATCGGCAGCACCGTCGACTGCTCAGCACGCGTCGTCGAAATGGCGCTTGAAGAACTCAACCGCAAACAGGAGTACTACGCGCGCCGCTACCCCAATGTCGACGGCGTCGTCGGCCTCACCCACGACAGCGGCTGCGGCCTGGTCACCATGAGCCAGGGACACATCCAGCAGAACCGCACGATCCAGAACCTGATGGACCACCCGAATGTCGGTGGTCGGGTGATCGTACAACTCGGCTGCGAAAAAGGGCAGGCCGCGCTCATTTTCGGCGAAGACCAGCTCATCCAGGTCAAAGACTGCGAAACCGCGCCGGGCAACGCCATGCCCCTGATCACCATACAGGAAACCGGCGGCACCTGGAAAACCGTCGACCGCATCGTCGCCTATGTCGAAGAAGTCTTATTGCCCGAAGTCAACACCCGCCGCCGGACCCTGATCCCCGCCTCGGAACTTATCCTCGCCACCCAGTGCGGCGGCAGCAACGCCAATAGCGGCTTTACCTCCAATGCCGCCATCGGCTACGCCTCTGACTTACTCGTGCGCTGTGGCGGCACCTCGTTTATCGCTGAGACAACCGAAACCTTCGGCGCCGGCCACTTGCTAACGCAACGAGCCAAGACTCCCGAGATCGCACAAGCTTACCTTGACCACGTCGCCACCTATCGCAGTTATCTGGCCGCCGGCGAAGGTACGCCGGAAAACAATTTGGCCTACGGCAATATCGAAGGGGGTCTCTCGACCATCGCCGAAAAGGCACTCGGCTCCGTAGCCAAAGGCGGCACCACCGCGCTGGCCTGGGTCAACGACTACGCGGAACTGATCACAGAAAAGGGGTTTGGCTTTATGAACACCCCAGCCTTCGACCCGGCCTCATGCACCGGCCAAACCGCCGGCGGCGCGCAGGTCGGCGTCTTCAGCACCGGGGCCGGCAGTTGTTTTGGCGGCATCCTGACGCCCTGGCTCAAGGTCGTCAGCAATAGCGACACCTTCGCGCGTATGGAAGACATGGAGGTCAACGCCGGTACTATCGCCGACGGAACGGGAAATTTTGAGGATGTGGGAAAGCTGATTTTCGAATATGTGCTGGCGTTGGCCAGTGGCAGCAAGACCTATAGCGAAAAAGTCGGATATTCCGTTGTCAATATTTGGAACAAGGGCGTGACGACTTAGAGGCAAGCTTAAAACTTCTATTGGTAGGCTGTCAGTGCAAAGCTGCGGGGCTGACCACGGCGGGGCTTTTTTTGAGTCCCCCGAGCCGGCGGCCTCCCCCTTAAGGTGGTTGGCGATCCATTCGACGATCTTAAGAGGGAGGCGTTGAAACCCCATTTGATCAGCGGCGTGCCGACCACCGAACCTACCAGATAGACCCCAGGCACACTGCTCTCGCCCTGCTCATCCGCGGTAACTCGGTTCGGGGCGCTTGTGCTCAACCAGCGTATCCGTAAAGGATTTCAGCCCTGATAGGAAATTTGCACGGGGGTGGCAGTGGCGGTCATCGGACGCGTTCCCTCCGTCGGGTGTATGCTCGGCTCACCCACTTAGATGCCACCATCCGAACCCGCGTTGCTCCCATCGACCGCCGCACCACACAAATCAAGCCAACGTCGTCGGCAACAACTCCTGGTTATACCCGACGATAAGCCGCGCCCCACGGCGCAACGCCGGCGCCCTCAGCTTACCCGAACGCCCCAACAACAACCCCAACAACTCGTCGTCGGCAGGCCGCTCGGTCTTCAAGTCAAAATGCAGGACCTTTTTTCCTTGGGCGACAAATAACTCGTCCATGCCTTCGAGCAACGCGAGCACGGCCTTACCCTCCACCGGCTCCTTTGCTGCGCTCTGCACTTCGCCGTCGACGATTTTATTTTGCGCAAGAAACTCTTGCGTGTATTTGCAACTGTTTCAGCCAGGGCGGTGATAGCGCCAATCGAGTTTGATAGCCATCGCATTTTCCTTTCTATACTGGATTTATAGCATATTCAGGCAGCATCCACTCCGGATGCACCTCTATTGCAAGTTATGATAATCGCCTTTAGTCTATTGGAGATCAAGCAGGAGCCTACTCCGGAGTCATTGCTGCAAGCCAACTCGATCGACGTTACCTATGATATATTCTTCGCCGCTTTGCAGACCGTCGAGATCTTAGGCAAAGCCGAACTGCACTTCAACGATGTAACGGAGTAATGAAGAAGGACGATGAAACTAACGTGATTGCGGATAGAGACCGTATGAATATGGTCTGGGTATTCCGTAGAAACCGGTTTTTATATAAGCGCTAGCACAATCACTCAATTTATCGTAGGGCTACGCGAGGCGCACTATCCCCCGGCCGCAATTCCAATATGCGCCCGAACGCCTGCATGGCACCATCCACCTGCCCCAACCGCTTCCGGCATCCGGCCTATTTTCAACCAGCCGTCAGGCGAAGTTGGGCGCCAGTCGGCTACCCTCACAAAAGCTTCAAGCGCTTGCGCACAGAGCAACAAGCCAGTGGCGGCAACGACAATTACAAGAATCAGCGAGCGCATGGGGGAGTCGGCACGGCATTACAAACCAGAGGCAAAGACAACGACAAACATCGGAGGAAACGACACTATCGCCGCTTCAAATATTGTAGTGCAGCCCACACTCCTTGGGATCATCCCCATCTTCTTGCTGCCCGCTAAACCAGCGCCAGCGCCCAGCGCGCTTGGGTTCGCCGGGGCGCGTCGGCGTAGCGCAGACGACACAGCCGAAACTCGGATAACCCTGGTCGTAGAGCGGATGTACAGGCACGTCCTGCTCGGTGATAAAATCCGACAACCGTTCGTCGTCCCAATCCACCAGCGGATTTAGTTTGAGAATCTTGCGGCGGGTACCGTATTCGTCGATCAGCATCGCTTTTTTCGCCGTCTGCTGGCGATATTCGGATTGGTCCCAGCGCTGGCCCGAAATCCAACAGTCGGCCGTCTTCAATAGCGCGTTATTGGACCAGTCCTTACGCACTTGGCAGCAGTGCTCCTGTTTTTCCTTAGAGTCGAAGAACAGATACTCGCCGTGGCGCTCGACCATGCGCTGCACATCACCGCTCTTGGGCTGGATGACCTCGATTTCGCAAGCATAGCGCGCCTTGACCTCTTCGACAAAGGCATAGGTCTCCGGGTGCAGCCGCAAAGTGTCAAGCGTGGCAAAACGCAGCGCCAAGCCTTCCAACACCGCCATATGGATCATTGCGGTCCCAGTGTGCTGGAAACTAGTATTGAGCACCGCACGACCAGGAAAGGTCTCACCAGCCCAGCGCAACAATTCTACGGCGGACATCTGCTCCAGATCTAAATCGCGGATATAGCCGACTAAGCGCTCGTTGTGTTCTTCTGTGGTCTCGGGCGGGGTGTCTTGCCCTTTTTCATCGACTGCCATTACTATCATTTCAACCCGGTGGAGTCGGGTGGGAAGGCCTATGCTGTAAAAATGTGTACCAGCACATTGTAAAGTAGAATTAATATAAGAATAGGGGAACCTTGGGAAAGCCCTGCCTACCGAGAGTCACGTGGAGCCACTAAAAACCACAATAAGTATACCCACCGGTAGGGGCAATATCGGCTCTTCTGGGATGGTGGATATGACTTGTACCGCCGCTCAGTTGAATGGGCCTGCACCCGCGATAAAGCCAATCTCCTATATCGCCCATGCCCTACCAACAAGTCGCCAACCCACCGATGGACCCCCTACTAAGCGCCGCTTGCGCCTGGACAGATCGCATAGATTTGCACCGTTTATGATGAGAATATTTCTTACTTTTCCCTTAGAAGGAAATATTCATAAAACAGAAGCTCCACAGCACCGGAAAAATTATCCGCATCCTCCGGCAAGCGGATCGCGACCAAACTATTGAATCGGTTTGCCGCGAGCACAACCTCTCAGAAGCTTCATTTTACCGCTGGCGTAGAAAATACGGTGATATGGATCTGGCCGAGGCAATGTTAGAAAACCGGGTACTCAAAGAGGTCAATGCAAAAAAGTGGTAAGCCCTACGCAAAAGCGCCAAACCGTCGAGCATGTAGTCGGCCAGCGATGGTGCTCGGAGCGTAGGGCCTGTCGGTTCTCGGCTTGCACCGCTGCGACGTTACGCTAGCGATCGAAACCGCCTACGCCCCGCCAGCAGCATCTGCACAGCGTATTGTGGATCTGTCCTGGACCCACTCGCGCTACGGTTATCGTCGTATTCGAGCCCTATCAACGGAGGAGGGCTGGCAGGTAAGTCGCCGCCAGGTCCAGCGCGTACGACGCATGGAAGGGCTCTAAATCAACCAGATTAAGGCCCTCTACATCGATCCGGGTAGCCCCTGGTAAAACGGCTATATTGATATTTTTCACAGTCGCTTTCGAGATGAGTGTTTGGCTCGGGAGCTTTTACTCAATCTGCGGGAAGCCCGCTGACCCAAGCCTCAGACCGGCTGCAAGGCCCGCCAGCGATCGTAGTAGAGTTGCATCTTCGCGGGCAGGTTTTCGCGAAGATTAGGGGATAACCTCCACCTAAAACGTTCGTCCAATTTCTCTTCGGGCGGATCGTCCTCCCGGTACTGGGCCATTCCCCCGTGCAGAGACATGCGTTCCTTCAAGCCCTCTGGAGCGACCCCCCGGTGGATAGTTTTGCCGTTCCAGAACACGGTCTGGCCCCGTTTAACCTCGATCGTTCGCTCTCCCGGCATGGGGTCGCAAGGCCGCTCGATCAGGACCTCTCGTTCCGCCTCCGTGCGATAACGCCGATGACTCCCCGGCACGACCCGAAAGCAGGGGTCATCCACCAGCGCGAGATGCCACTTGACGAGGTTGTATTGGGAATAATTGAGCAAGGCTAACTCTTCTTCTGCGCTGGCGCCCTTGTCCGCACTCCCCAGGTCGCGGTGCCAAGTGCTGTCGTAGGGAACTTGGTTGCCGGTGCAAAAAATGACTGCCCATCCCAGGCGCAACTCCTGCCCTAAAAAGGCATGAGTATAGGCTTCGACCGGCTCGGATATCAAATATTCCGCAAAAATGGACTCGCGGAACTCGGGAGCAATGAGTCCCCAAATGACCTGGGGCTCTCGGTTCTCACCCAGAATGGAATGGACGTCGACCTCGCCAGCACGGATCTTATCGCGCACCCGTCGGCCTGCAGCCTCTAGTTCATCCATCATATCGGGGTCCACGGCATCGTCCACGACGACATAACCCTGCTCGTGGTACTTGTCTACGTATTGCTGTTTCGATGGCATATGCAAATCTTCTTTGTCTGCGAGTTATCTTCATCTTAAAATATATTCAAACTAGAGCGTCTTGACTACCCCACTGAAAAGGCCTTTTGGCGTGCCCCACGAGAGTTGGTCCAGCTTGGGGGTGAGTTATTTATTGACCGCAATGGAAATACTCGTAACAGAGGTAGGTCAACGATCGAAGGGCACACCACGGGTACTTTCAAGAAAGAGCGATACTATTCGCTCTCAGGTGCATCCAAAAGGAGGGATGAAATGGACAGGATTGCCCCCGACCGCATTGAGCGCGTTGCCCGCATCTACGGCCGCAAACAAGACGCCAGCCACACCATAGATCGGCACACATGAACCACTGATGACGAAACAAGGCATATTCTTTAACTTGGTAACCACGCAACAGGAAACCTCGGCCGTGATGGCCACCGGCGGATAATACAGGAGGACCTATACAATGGTGACAGCCAACGAAAAAAAAGAGCATTCGATCACCCCAATCACGGTGACGCACCCAGAAAATATCGACATCGACAAATTACAGCTCTTCCGCGAGCCTGCCTGGAAACTGCGGCTGACTATCGGCGACGACCGCTCGTATTTGCGCGTCAAAGTCGTGCGCGCCGCGCCGCTGTCGTATCCTGACCAGTACATCTCCTTTTTGGACGGCACAGACGAGGAGATCTGTATGGTCGACGACCTCAAAAGCCTCGACCAGAGCGCCCGCGATCTGATCGCCGAAGAGCTCGACCGCCGCTACCTGACCGCAACGATCCAATCGGTCAGCGCCATCCGCAACGAATACGGTACCTCGTATTGGGAGGTGCAAACCCATCGCGGACAGCGCGAATTCGTAGTGCAGAATGTATCGGAGAATGCGCAATGGCTCGGCGATCACCGCTTGCTGATTATCGATGTCGACGGCAACCGCTTTGAGATTCCGCGTTTGAACGAGTTGGATAAAAAGAGTTTGGGGTTAGTCGAGCAGGTCGTCTAAATGTCAACGCCCAACGCGTTCGATGCCAAGGAACGCCAGGTCATCGGCTCGTCGCGCTTTAATGGGTATTCCCCAGCGAGAAGCGAGATCGAAATAGACTGGACCTTCTTGGCCCGATCCCACTGGGGCGGCACCTATAACGACACCATGAAACAGATGATGTTGGCCCATGCCTTTCAATTCGTCGACAACGTGCTCTCTCTTGTCGGCCCGCAAAACATGCGTTCGCAACCAGCCATAGAGAAAATCGGCGGCGAGCGTATAAAATGGCTTCGGCCATATCCTGGTCGACCTATGCGAGGCCTATGTCCAGGATTTACAGCTCGACGACAAATACGGCGACGGAAAAGTAGCCGTATTCTTCGGCGTCGAAACACATCCCGATTCCCAGCGCAGGGGCACCTTCTGCCGCCACTTGCTCAAGCCCTGCCGACGCGAAATTCGCACTATGAACTTCGAGCGATTGGAAGCCATCACCTGGGTGTTCAACCGCAAGGGGATTCCGCACGGCCATCGAAACCCAGCAGGCTTTATCTGCGGCGATATCCCGCCCACGACCACCACGCAGATCATCCGCCTAACCGAAATATACAGCGCGGTCATCGCCGAGAGTTGGGGCGCGCTCAAACGCAAATTTAGCGAGCAATCGAACAGTCTTAATTAAGGGGACAACACGATGGACAAAGAACTATTAGACGGCATCGGCGAACTACTCTTCAAAGGCCTAGTCGTCGCGATGATTTTCTGGGTGGGGAAATTGCGGCAGGACGTGCAAACATTAAAACAGGAAGTCTCGACACTCAAAGACGAGCTGGGCAAGGTAACTTAACGCGGCACCTTCGTCGGACGAGGCCCGCCCGTCGCCCAATCCAATAACTCAACCGTGTGCACCACCGGCACCTTGACGCCGCCGGCGATCTGTTCCATACAACCGATATTGCCCGCCGCCACCACTTGCGGCGCGACGCTTTCGATATGCTCGGCTTTGCGCGCCTGCAACTGACCGGCGAGCTTGGGCTGCAGCATATTATAGGTCCCGGCGCTGCCGCAGCAGATATGCGCCTCGGGCACCTCGACGACTTCAAACCCGGCATCCTTGAGCAATTGACGCGGGGTTGATTTAATCTGGGCACCGTGTTGCAGCGAGCAGGCATCGTGATAGGCGACCTTCAGCTTCGAAGCCTTGTTCGCCTCACCCAAACCCAACTCCGCCACCACTTCAGAAACATCCTTGATCAGTGCCGTAACCTCCTTGGCTTTCTCGGCCAATTTCGGATCGTGGCGGAAGAGATAGTCGTACTCCCGGACTGCCGTACCACAACCCGACGTATTGAGCACGATCGCGTCCAGCCCGCCCTCTTGCAGTTCCTTGTGCCAAACCTCGATATTGTTCGCCATCAATTTTCGACTGCGTTTGCGCTCACCCATATGAAAAGTCAGCGCCCCGCAACAGCCCATATCCTTCGGGATCACCACCTCGGCGCCGAGGCGAGTCAACAAGCGCACCGTCGCATCGTTGATCTGCGGGCCGAGCACTTGCTGCGCACAGCCGGTAAGCAACACCACCCGCATGTGCTTCTCGCCCGTAGCCGGCACAACCCCCACTTTCGCCACTTCGGCCGGACGCGGCAAACGCTTCGGCGCCATATCCAACAACGGGCGCATATTCTCCGGCATCACCCAAGAAAAAGCCCGGCCAAGCCCCGACACCTTGAGCGCAAAGCGAAAACGGCCCGGATAGGGCAGCATACGCGTCAGCATTGCGCGCAGCAAACGGTCCGCAAAGCGGCGCTTAACCAATTTGTTCAGACGCGGCCGGGCCTCTTCCAAAAGCCGCGAATAGTCCACGCCGCTCGGACACGTCGTCTCGCAGGCCAGACAGCCCAGGCAATTGTCGATATGCTCCAGCGTCTTACGACTGGCTTTGACGCCTTTTTCAAGCACGTTTTTTATCAGATAGATCCGCCCGCGCGGCCCTTCCAATTCATTACCGGTCAACAAGTAGGTGGGACAGGTCGCGTTGCAGAAACCACAGTGCACACAGGCGCGCAACGCCTCTTCCGAGACTTTGACGTCTGGATCCTGCAATAAATAAGGGTCGATATCGGTACGCATCGCTTAGTGCAACGTCCCTTGCAGCCAACGCGCCAACGCCTTGTCGGGCGCGGCGATCTCGTCGAGCGCGGTATAATAATAGTCCTGCCAGCTATCTTCGGGCAGACCAGTGAACAACATCAGGTTGAGCGGGTAGTCCTCGGAGTCGGTGCAGCGGCGAAAATCGTCGCGGAAGAGGAAAGTCTTTTTGCCCAAGGCGATCGCCGCGCCCAGCTCGACCATAACGCCTTCGTCGGGCGGCGTGCCATTGACGATAGCGAAGGTGGCGTCCGCCTCGACCACGTCGCGCAAATCGGCCCGACCCACTTTATAAGCCCAACCCGCCTCGGAAAAATCGACCTGGTTATTGCGGGTAAAGGGCTCCCAAACCTCCGCACCCAAACCTTCGAGCGCGGTGACGAAGGGCGGGAGTAATTGCTCTTTCCATTGGGCGGAAAAGCCATAGGGGCTGGCGAGGTAGATATTTTTTTTCATGGCCAGATATAAACTACGCGCGGGCGAGAATGGGCGCAACAAATGAGCGCCGGCTTTTACACAGCCGCACTTCCTGATTATTTTCCTGCCATGAACCCACCGGACCTCATACGACAGAATATCCCGCTCGCCCCGCAAACCACCATACGCCTAGGCGGCTCGGCCCGTTACTACGCCGAATGCACATCCGTCGACGAAATACGTGCCTGCTTGCAATGGGCGACGTCTACAGACCGCTCCGTACAAGTGCTCGGCGGCGGCAGCAATGTGCTCTTTGCCGATGCCGGTTTTGACGGCCTAGTGCTGAAAATCGCATTGCGCGGACTGGAATTTATCGGCGAAACGGTAATAGCCGCCGCCGGTGAGGATTGGGATCCCTTTGTAGCAGCCTGTGTCGAGCGCGGACTGGCCGGCGTCGAATGCCTCTCGGGCATCCCCGGCCTGGTCGGCGCGACGCCGATCCAAAATGTCGGCGCCTATGGCCAGGAAGTGCAAGACACAATCTTCGAAGTGCAGGCCCTAGATCGTCAAAATCTGCAAGAGGTCGTCTTTAGCGCCGCACAATGCGACTTCGCCTATCGCCAGAGCCGCTTTAAAGCCGCCGACCGCGATCGCTATATGATTACAGCCGTCACCTATCGTCTAGATGCGAGCGGCCTACCGCAAATTCGCTACCCCGAATTGCGGCGCCAGATCGGCAAACGACTCAACAGCTTAAACCCCGGCCACCCCGCGCTCACTGCCGTGCGCGAGAGCGTGCTGCAGCTCAGACGCGGAAAATCCATGCTCGTCGACTCCGAAGACACCAACGCCCGCTCGGTCGGCTCCTTTTTTTTGAACCCGATCATCACCACCGAGGCCTTCGCCAAATTGCAGCAGCAACACCCCGATATACCCAGTTTTCCCGCCGACAACGACGTCAAAGTGCCCGCCGGCTGGCTCGTCGAGAACGCGGGTTTCGCCAAGGGCTTCGTGCAAGGCGGTGCCGGCATTTCAGAGCATCACGCACTGGCATTGGTCAACCGCGGCGGCACCATGGCCGATATACTCACTTTAGCAGGCGAGATACAAAACGCCGTCAAAAAAATCTTCGACATCCGCCTCGAACGCGAACCCGTACTAATCGGAGAAACGACCTAGCTATGGCTAAAATATGGGTATTGCAGAATGCGCCGCCGGAAAATCTCGGCATCATCGGTCAGATCTTGCAAAATTACGGTCTCGAACCCGTCTATGTGCGTACCTTCGCCGGCGAAGAAGTCGCCCGCTATATGGAAAGTGCCGTCGGCTTGGTGGTATTGGGCGGCCCTATGAGCGTCTATGAGCACAATCGCTACCCCTTTATTACCGACGCCATGCGGCTTATCGACCAGGCGCTCAAAGAGCAAAAGCCCGTGCTCGGCATCTGCTTGGGCAGCCAGATCGTCGCCGCCGCGTTGGGCGCGTCGGTCACGCGCGGCGCAAAAAAAGAAATCGGCTGGCACCCCGTTGAACTAACGTCGGCCGCAGGCGAAGACCCGCTGATGCACGCGATGGAACCCTCCCTTATGGGCTATCACTGGCATGGCGATATATTCGACCTGCCCAAGGGCGCCACCTCGCTCGCCTCCTCCGCCCAGACCGCCTGCCAGGCTTTCGCCTACGATCGCTCGGCCTATGGCGTCTTGTTCCATATGGAAGCCACAGGAAAAATCATCGGCGAGATGGTCGAAGCCTTTGATCACGAGCTGCGCGAAGAAAAACTCGACGGCGAACAAATAAAGGCCGATAGGGCGCAATACCTGCACGCCTTGCAGAGCAATGGCCGGCTCTGTTATCAAAACTGGGCGACGCTCTGTTTGCAGGCAGCCCCCGCTTAGCTGGACCAATAGACATCGCCCGACTTCAACCCAAGTCCTTTGCATATAAAAGGTCCTGCGACAAAAAACGCGCAGGGCCTTCTTGTAAGGACTTCAGATAGATCAACCGTAGGACCAAGTCGCCTCTTATTGCGTAGATGCCGCTACCAATAGCTCAACGCGTCCTTGAACATCGCCGCCAAATCATCCGCCCCGGCCTCCCTCGGCGAGAGCTTGGTCACCCGATGCTGCGGCAGGGTGCCCTCAACCAAGCCCGGGATATGCTCGCTACCATAACCCAAAGCAGCCAAACCATTGGGTATCTCCAGCTCGCGCATCAGCTCAATAATGCGATCGGCCAGTACCTTTCCCGCATCCGCCGCCTTAACACCGGCAATATCCACCCCCAACACTTCCGCCGCCCGCAGATGTCGGTCCGGACAGGCCGATGCCGTAAAGCGAAAGACCGCAGGCGCGTTGACGATCACCGCGATGCCGTGCGGCACCAACGGATAATCTATATCGTAGCCATCGGGCACATAGCTCTTCACCATACCCGCCACCGGATACGACATTCCGTGCGGCAAGTGCACGCCCGCATTGCCAAAACCGATGCCCGCCAACGCCGCCGCCAGGCTCATTTGCCCCCGCGCCTCGTCATCGCCCGGATCAGCCACCGCCCGAGGCAAGAACGCCGCCATCAGCTTCAAAGCTTGCAACGACCACAGATCGCTGATCGGATTCGAACCCTGATAAGCCGGACGCAACTGCGGCCGCTCGGGACGCGGCCGTTGGTCAAAGGGAATAGCCGTATAGGATTCCAAAGCGTGCGAAAGCACATCTAGCCCAGTCGAAGCCGCCACCTGTGAAGGCATCGACCGCGTATTGTCCGGATCGACGATACCCAAAGTCGGCTTCAAATAGCGATGCGCGATCCCGGTCTTGGCCTGCATATCCACCAGGTCGAAAATCGCCACCCCTGTCGTTTCGCTGCCCGTACCTGCCGTCGTCGGTACCGCGATTAGCGGCTTGAGCGGCCCGGGCACCGGCAACCCTTTGCCTATCGGCGCGTTGACATAGTCGAGAAAATCCGCCGGATAGCTCGTATACAGATTCGCCGCCTTCGCCGTATCGATCACCGACCCTCCACCGACCGCGACAAAGCCGTCGAAATCGCCCGCCTGCGCAAACTCAATCGTCGCCTTAAACGAGCCATCCGTCGGCTCGACCCGCACCGCGTCAAAAAGCGCATATTCCACCCCCTCCGCCTCGATCGCTGCCAATACCGTCTGCACCGACGACTGCTCCTTCAACTTCGCATCCGTCAGCACCATCACTCGCCGCAAGCCGCGATCCTTCAGGTCCATCCCCACTTCCCGCGTAATGCCCTGCCCAAAGCGAATATTGGACACCGCCATCTCAAAAGCCGTATCGCGTTCCATCTGCCCTCTTTTCTGTTCTGTGAATGTCCGCGTCTTGGAAGCGTTTCCTCTATAAAGTTGCTGGCGAAGGATGCGGGGGGTGCGAGATTGGAAGAATGGGTATTTTAAAAGTCCCCCAGGCCGTCGTCACAACCACTCCCTCCGCCCCTGCTCCACCAGCCCCTTTTGCCCCACCACTCCTCAAAAATACTCGCCGCGGCCAACCCCTCCGCCAAGCTGGCCTTGGGATAATGGGATGGGCTATTAAAGAGATCACCTAAGCGACGGGGATTTTAAGATCACTTCTTAGAAAACCCAAAACCCCTGCCCCTGTCAACACACCGCTTGCGTCCCCTATCCCCCCTTACTAAACTTCCACTCTCAACATTATGTAATTCGACGGATTATCAGATAAATGCCAACCCCATACTTGTGATACTTGCTTTGGAACTCAATGTTCAACATCCTCAAACGCTATGAGATAAGTGCTGACGATCGTGTCGTATTGTTTTTGTGACTGAATCGGCAGCACCCAAACACAATAGAGTAAGCGCATTCTACAAATGGCCGCAGGGATACCCTCGGGCAGCCCGTCCACCATCCGTTTACGCGCGATACACGAAAGACCGGCCATGACGACTTTTCCTCTTAAAGGCATGTTAACCCAAGAAGCCCTGCAAGCCAAAATCCACTCAGGTGAGATAGAGACGATCCTCGCCGTATTCCCCGACCTCTACGGCCGCCTAATCGGCAAACGCATCACCGGCGACTTCTTCCTCGACCAGACCGCCGACGGCGGCATGCACGTCTGTGACTACTTGTTAACCGTCGACATGGAAATGGACGTCATTGATGGCTATCCCTTCGCCAATTGGGCCAAAGGCTATGGCGATATCCACTGCGTGCCCGATTTTGCGACTCTGCGCCAAATTACTTGGCTTGACCGCTCTGCCCTCGTCGTCTGCGATCTGCAAACCGACGGAGACCACCAGGCCATCCCCATTGCCCCACGCACCCTGCTCAAAAACCAAATAGAACAACTCGCGGCCCTCGGCTACACCGCCAAGGGCGGCTCCGAACTGGAATACTTCCTCTTCAAGGATTCCTACGAAAGCGCCCGCGAAAAAAAATACGAAGACCTCGAAACGATCGGCTGGTATCTCGAAGATTACCATATGTTCCAGGGCACAAAAGAAGAGAGTATCAACGCCAGTGTCCGCCGTCATATGGGCCAAAGCGGTATCCCCGTCGAGTTCAGCAAGGGCGAATGGGGCCCGGGCCAGCACGAGCTCAACCTGCGCTACACCGACGTGTTGGAAATGGCCGACCGCCACGCGATATACAAACAAGGTTTCAAAGAAATCGCTTGGAGTTTGGGCTTAGCCGTATCCTTTATGGCCAAGTGGCGCTCCGACCTAGCCGGGTCGAGCATGCACCTGCATTTGAGCCTGTGGGATAAAGATCACAGTAGCGCCTTTGCCGGCGGCGAAGCCTCCGATACTTTCCGCCACTTTTTGGGCGGCTGGATGCACCACGCCCGCGCCATCGCTCCCTTTTACGCGCCCAACCCCAACTCCTACAAACGCTACGCCTATCAGTCCTGGGCGCCGACGCGCATCGCCTGGAGCAAAGACAACCGCACCGCCGGTTTCCGCATCGTCGGCTCCGGCGACGCACAACGCATCGAATCGCGCTTGCCCGGCGCCGATGCCAACCCCTACTTGGCCTACGCTGCCGCCTTGGCCGCCGGCATCGACGGTATAAAAAACAAAACCGAACCACCGGCTATTTTCTCTGGCGACGCCTACCAGGCTGAGAGCTTGCCCACCGTACCGGCCAACCTCAGCCAGGCCACCGACGAGTTAGAACAAAGCAGCATGCTGCGCCAGGCCTTCGGCGAGGAGGTCGTCGACCACTACGTACACTTCTTCCGCACCGAACAGCGCAAATACGACGAAGCCGTGACCACTTGGGAGCTCGAACGCTATTTTGAGCGCGGCTAAACCATATAGCGCAACATAAAATCACCGGCGATATTACCGCCCACTACCCCGACGCCACAACAGCCGACGCGCTGGCGGCGCCTCAGCCTTTGGAGAATAGATGAGACTCGCGGACAAAGTCGTCCTTATTACCGGTGCCGGCTCGGGCATCGGCCGCCAAACCGCACTGCACTGCGCCCGCGAAGGAGCGCGTATCGTCGCAGTCGACCTCAACCAGAGCACCGCAGAAAAAACCGCCGACGAAGTCGCCGAGCAAAACGGCCAGGCCATCGCCGTACAATGCGACGTCTCCCGTGCCGCCGACTGCGAACACATGGTGCAACAAGCCGAAGAAAACTATGGCCGCCTCGACGTACTCTTCAATAACGCCGGTATCTCACATATCGACGACGACGACGCCATCAACACCGAAGAAGACGTCTGGGACCTGACGATGGATATCAATCTCAAGGGCGTCTTCTTAGGGTGCAAATACGGTATTCCGGCCCTGCTCCGCGCCGGTGGCGGTTCGATCATCAACACCGCCTCCTTTGTCGCCTTGCTCGGCGCTGCCACTCCGCAACTGGCCTATACCGCCAGCAAGGGCGGCGTGCTCGCACTGACCCGTGAGTTGGCCGTCATACATGGCCGCGATAATATCCGCGTCAACGCACTGTGCCCTGGGCCCTTGCGTACCGAAATGCTGATGAAATACCTGGACACGGAGGAAAAACGACAACGGCGCCTGGTCCATATTCCGATGGGCCGCTTCGGCGAGGCCGAGGAGATCGCCCGCAGTGTCGTCTTCCTCGCTTCGGAAGATTCCACTTTTATCACCGGCACATCCTTCGTCGTCGACGGCGGCATCACCGCCGCCTACGTCACTCCTGAGTAAGCGCTATGTCACAAGAGACGACCACCTATAACAACTACAGCTTCGAACTCGATAGCAAAACCAAACATCTTCCCACCTTGCAACTCGAAGCCAAAACCCTATATCTGGCACCTGAAATGCGCGGTGCATTCGAAGTCTTCTTCGCCCCCTATTTCAAAGAGGACAAATCGTGAAATACGCCGCTGTAATTTTCGACCTCGACGGCACGCTGCTCGACACCATAGAGGACCTAGCCGATTCGATGAACGCCGCCCTGCAAGGAGAAGGACACGCAGTCCATGCCATCGACGCCTATCGCTATTTCGTCGGTGACGGCATCGAAAACCTGGTCCGCCGCGCCTTGCCCGAATCGGCCCACGACGAAGAGAGCGTAAACCGCGGCAAAGCCGCGATGGAAGCCGAATACAATAAGCGCTGGAACGCCAAATCCCGGCCCTACACCGGCGTGCCCGAACTGCTCGACGAACTTACCCAACGACAGATCCCCATCGCCATCCTCTCCAACAAACCTGAACCTTTTACGCTATTGGCCGTCAATGAGCTACTTTCGCCATGGACGTTCTTTCCCATCCGTGGCGCCCGACCCGACACCCCACGCAAACCCGATCCGACCGGTGCGCTGGTCGTCGCCGAAGAGCTTGGCGTAGAACCTGCCAAATGTCTCTATCTCGGCGACACGGATACCGATATGAAGACGGCTGTTGGAGCTGGTATGTATGCGCTGGGCGCTACTTGGGGGTTTCGTCCAGGGGAAGAGTTGCTGCGAACCGGTGCACAAACTTTGTTAGACGAGCCGATGGAATTATTGGAGCTCTTGTGAAAAGTATATTGAAAATCCTCCGTCCTTAGACCTATTCTAAAAAGAACCTATTATACTCGTTCAAGCGCCTATAGAAAGCAATTTACCCTATAGACTGCCTGCATACTGGAGGGCTGCTCAAGAGGTCCCAGAGCGGCTTGAGGTTTCTATTTTGCAGGACAGCAAAATTGGAATCTCTTCCTCAGACCCCGACAGGAGTCGGGCAAGAATGAGCGACGGGAATACCCTTGAGTAACCCGTTCCCTACAGTATAGCACCACCACTAAGAAAGGCCACACCCATGAACAAATTCTTCAAAGGCATCAAAAAGATTAAATACGAAGGCCCCGACTCGAAAAACCCCTTGGCCTTCAAACACTACAACCCCCGCGCCAAAGTCGGCAAAAAAACCATGCAAGAACACCTGCGCTTCTCCGTCGCCTACTGGCACTCCTTCAAAGGCGGCGGCACCGACCCCTTCGGCCCGAACCCCGTCTACGACCGCCCATGGGACCAGGCCAGTGACCCGATGCAGCGCGCCGATGACACCATGCACGCCGCCTTTGAGTTTATCAGCAAACTCGGCGCCCCCTTCTACTGCTGGCACGACCGCGACATTTCGCCCGAAACCGACACCTTGCGCGAAACCAACAAACGGCTCGACAAAATCGTCGCGCTGGCCGGTAAACTGCAAAAGGACACCGGCGTCAAACTGCTCTGGGGCACCTCCAACTGCTTTTCACACGAGCGTTTCACGCACGGCGCCGGCACCAACCCCGACGCCCACGTCTTCGCCTGGGCCGCCGCCCAGATCAAGAAGGCGATGGAATGCACACTAGAGCTCAAAGGACAAAATTACGTATTTTGGGGCGGCCGCGAAGGTTATTCGAGTCTACTCAACACCAATATGGCGCACGAGCAGGACCAGATGGCCCGCCTGCTACATCTC
>Ga0315339_1001048_pt1 | contig 27145 bp, 28 predicted proteins | sample ASW17metaG_FD_204514 | JGI IMG/M metagenome (GOLD analysis project Ga0315339, IMG submission 204514) | Ammonia-oxidizing marine archaeal communities from Pacific Ocean, United States - ASW #17 | ecosystem: Environmental > Aquatic > Marine > Oceanic | place: USA: California | collected 2016-12-05 | reverse complement strand
CCCCACCGTCGTCCAGCCGTGGCTCACCGGCCCTTAGCCCCAAACCCGTTACACGGCCCTTCTCATCTGTCATCGGAGACTCCTCTTCAGGATCTTCGCCATTCCCTGTAACCCCCACTATAGATCCTTACCGCGCCGGCAGACAACAGCCCTCAGAGGTGCCAGCCCCATCGTTGACACGCCCCGCGCTGTTCCTGAGATAATCCCGCCCGCGACATGCTTGGCGGACCCAGAAGGACCAGGAAAAATGGCGAGAAGACAGAGAATCTCGGGGCCCGACATCCCGGAGCACGCTAATCCGTTTCCAGCCTGCGTGAAGATCGGCGACTTAGTTTTTTCCGCCGCAATCGGGGGTCACGACCCGGAGACTCACGAAATTCCCGAAGACGAGGAAAGCCAGATCGCGAACGCATTCCAGACGATGCACAACATGCTGCGAGCCGCTGGCGCGTCTCCGACGAATGTCGCCAAGGTAACTGTCTATGTCGGCGACCGTTCCATACGACCCAAGGTGAATCCCCATTGGGTAGTGATGTTCCCCGATGAGAATGACTGCCCCGTAAGGCACATGGTTCCATCCGACATGCCTCCCGGCCTTCATATTCAGCTGGAATTCGTCGCCGTGCTCTAAGAATTCACCGGAAAGTACTCACATGAACCCCGAACTCGACCAGCTTGCTCTGGATCAATTGTTTTTGAATGCGCGAAGCTACAACAGCTGGTTGGATGCGCCCGTCACAGATGAGCAGCTTCGAAAGCTCTATGACATTCTCAAGATGGGCCCGACGAGCTTCAACTGCTGTCCTGCGAGATTCGTTTTCCTGAGAACAACGGAGGGAAAAGAACGAATCAGACCACACTTAAGACCGAATAACGCTAAGAAAACGCTGACCGCTCCCGTGGTCACGATCATCGCTCATGACATGGAGTTCTACGAAGAAATGCCCAAGCTTGTGCCCCACAGGTCCGACGTCCGGGACCTTCTCTCGGACAATGAGGCACTGATAATGAACACCGCCTTTCGCAACGGCACACTACAAGACGGTTACTTCCTGCTGGCCGCACGCGCCATAGGGATTGACTGTGCCCCCATGTCCGGCTTTGACAACCAGGGCGTCGATGAGGAATTCTTTCCGGACGGGCGTTTGAAATCGAACTTCATCTGCGGCCTCGGACGGGGCGACCCGGAAAGCACCTTCGACCGGCTACCACGCTTACCCATGGAAGAGGCCTGCACGTTTCTGTGACTAGATGACCTCCAGCGGCGGTTCGTCCAGCGCCGCCGCTTGCTCCATCAGCGCAAGCACATGTTCCTCCCAGTACTTGTTCTCTGAAAACCAAGGAAAGGCTCGCGGAAACGCGGGATCGATCCAGCGCCTGGCAATCCAGGCTGTGTAGTTAATCATTCTCAGTGTGCGAAGTGCCTCAACCAGATGCAGCTCACGGTAATCGAAGTCGTAGAACTGTCCGTATCCCTCCAGCAGATCTCTGAGCTGGAGCGTACGCGACTGACGCTCACCAGATAGAAACAACCAGAGATCCTGGACGGCTGGGCCGCTCACGCAGTCATCAAGGTCTACGAAGTGTGGGCCGTCATCCGTCCAAAGCACGTTACCAGGATGGCAGTCGCCGTGAATCCGAAGCTGCCTGACCTCACCGGCACGTGCAAATGCTTCTGTCACAGCGACGAGTAACTGGCTCGTGATAGCGCGATAACTATCCACAAGGTGCTCGGGTACCCAGTTGCTTTCAAGCACATAATCTGAAGCCTCTTTGCCCATGCGCCCCACCGAGATGGTTTGACGGTGCTCGAAACGCGCGATCGCGCCAATCGCATGAATACGCCCCACGAACCGCCCCATCAAGACGCGCTCCTCCGCACGACCCAATTCGGGCCATCTCCCACCCTGTCTCGGGAACACCGCAAACCGAAAGCCTGCATGATCATGGAGTGTCCTGCCGTCGACCTTAAAGGGTGCGACGATGGGCAGATCACGCTCGATCAGCTCATGTGTGAACCGGTGCTCCTCGATGATCCCCTTGTCTGACCAACGCAGCGGGCGATAGAACTTCACCACGACGAATGCGCCATCTTCCGTACCGAGCTGATAGACCCGGTTCTCGTAGCTGTTCAAGGCCAGTATTCGCCCGTCGCAGCGAAAGCCAACGCTCTCGACAGACTCAAGGACCACGTCGGGAGTAAGCTTTGAGTAGGGCAGTTCTGGCGGCATGTGATTCTCGCGTTGTAAGCGGTTTACCGCTCGAGCTTCGACCCGCAGGTTGCACCCATGATACTGACCTCCACTCCAGCTAGCACTGTGGTTCTTGCAACACTTGCTATTGAGAATGCGCGGACCGCCAGCTGATGCCAGGAAGAGACCAACCTGATAGAGTCGCCCGCCATGACTCATCCCACTGTCAACTTGCTGCTCACCCGGCGCTCGGTTCTCGCGAAAGATCTCGGTGAGCCAGGGCCAAATGATCAGCAGCTCCAAACCATTCTTCGAGCCGGTCTTCGGATCCCGGATCACGGGCGGGCAGAGCCCTGGAAGATTCAGGTACTCGATGCGTCCGCTCAACTCGCGTTGGGAGAGTTCTCGGCCACGCTGTTTCGAAGTGAAAACCCGAAAGCCAAAGATGTGCTAATCGAGTTTGAGCGCGAACGCCCGCAGCGTTCCCCCGTTTTGCTCATCGTAAGCTTTCACCCCAACAAGCAAAAGCTCGCGAAGATCCCCGAGGTAGAACAACTGCTCTCAACAGGTGCCGTGTGTCAGAACATCCTCGTCGCGACTCAAGCGCTTGGCTACAACGCGCAGTGGGTCACGGACTGGCCTGCTTATCACCCTGAGATACGCCGCTTCCTGGGCCATGACGAGGAGACACAGATTGTCGGCTTCATCCACATCGGCACCGCTGCGGAGCCGCCGAAAGAGCGTCCCCGACCAGACTTAGACTCGATCGTCAGTGAGTGGAAACCAAGCTCATAGGGATTAATCGACGGCCCCGGGAAACGCCGTCATAACCTCATCCAGGGTCCGCTGCGGTGTAGAGTCGTTCCGAGAAAAGGAACATGGTTGCGACCGGCCGTGTCTACTCTCAGAAATCAGTCCGCCATAGCGTAGTTGATGCGAGTCGTGACACCTTGATCGTTCGTCGTGGTAATGGTGAGCGTGTCACCGCGCCTCTCGTACTCGGACTCCAGGGTGACTCCCACGTCACGTGGATTTCCAGCCAACATGAAGTGTCGGATCAATCTACTTCCCGAGACGTTGTAACTACCAGCATTAGCACGAAACGTGCGGAAGGAGGCAAGCGCCAGCTCGTCCGAGATGGGCCCCACGCCCTCGGGAATATCCGGCCTCTCCCCGAAGTTACTGACCACGCTGTAGTGCTCCTCCGAAAAGACAATCATTGATTGAACGTCCGCATAAATACCGGGGTTCTCGCCCCCCGTGACTACGACCTCCATGGCCCGCCACGCACCGTTCAACGAAGCTTGGGCGTGCGCCCCCCCGGACAGGCAAAACCCCACCATCGCGACTGCCACCACCACCAACTTCTTCATGAACATCCTCTCAGTTAAGCCCGCCGCCCCGCAGCGAGCCGTCAAGCCTTGCTTCTTAGTTCGAGCCAGACAGAAAGCGCCGCGTCGCCTCGGGATCACAATCAAACGGCTGCGACAGCACCTGGGGCGAGTAGATAAGCTCCCTAGAATGGGTGAGCGGCTCGGCAATATATTCCGGATCTTCCAACATGAAGTCGACTGCAATCCGCGTGCCGCCCTCGATCAAACGGTATCGCTCCACCACATGCTTCTGCATTCCTGATGGCACACCGATCTGATACGGGGAACGATGATCGGTGAAATTACGAGTATCGACCACCAGCGTATCCCCATCCCAGCGACCGGTGGAGTGACCCGCTCGAAAGCGCTCGCTGAGCTCGGGATGCCCTCGTCCATCCATGTAAACAGTCCGCGTTTCGTCAAAATAGTCGGTGCGTATGGTGATGGTCTGGTCATCGTTGAATATGACTTCCACCGGATACAGGTTACTTGAGACGAGCATACCGGGCGTCGGACGTCCGACGCACGTGGCTTCGGGATTCTCCGAAGACAACGGATCATACTCAGCCTGAGCCTCCCGCCCTCTCTCAGTCAGCTCGAGGTTCGCCTGAAAAAAACCGTCGAACCCGCCCGGGTAGCTGACCAGCTCGGACGAGTTTGCCATCCACTTCCCGTCAAGGCTTGTCGTGCTGGTGGTAACCTCGACCCGATAGGCCCCGCTAGCTTCGATGGCCTCATCTTCTTTCTCAACCGACTCCGCAATCCCGTAGGGTCGTCCGTTGATTGCGGGATGCAATGCCACAGTCACCCGGTCACCCACCACCAGGGTGTCCCGCGCCCAGCCCCTGCGCTGCATGGTGATCGTGGAACCCATCTGCAGTTCCCATTCCACGGCCCCACCGGCCACTTCCGTAGTCTCCATGGTGAAGTAGGCGTGGGGATTGCGCCAGTAATATCCCGTGACAGTTCCGTCCAGGACGATCGCGTTCTCCATGTCGAGACCGGCATCACTATGGTGACCAAAAACGAGAGCAGCAGGCGCAAGTACCGCCACGAGTGTCGTCAAATACTTCACGAGGCATCTCCGAAAAAGATGGCGAGAGGGGTCAGCTCTATCTCTTTTCTGAAGTCACTCGACAAATGGCCGTTCGCTCATCACTTGTTCCATTAACGACCCTACTCCTCTCTACTATATTCGAGGTACGCATAGCACTCATATTCCAAAAGTCGGGCATTCTCTTCCTGCCGTCGGTACAACGGCATGCGCATCTGCCAGGTTTCGGTGAAGATCTCCGGATCTTCTATGGTGACCTCATACAGAATGTGATCCGGACCCGTGCGAGTGTAGCGCTCCACAACATGCAGATTTTCGCTGTGATAGTTGCCCGATCTGTCGAGCCACGTCTGATCCGTAAAATGGATTACGTCGACGACGAGCGTGTCACCCTCCCAGTAGCCACGGGAATCCCCCATCCATAATCGCTCCACTGGATCCTCAACATGATCACTGTCGAGATAAATATTGCGTACGGTGTGCGCGTACTCGTACAGGATCGAGATCTGGGTTGGAGTCTGAACGATCTGGAATGGATAAGGCATATAAGTAATGCGGGGCACGCCAACCATTCTGCAAGTCGCTTCCGTGTCCGCGGTGAGGCGATTTTGATAGTTCTCCTCTCTCTGGACGAGGGCGGATGGCCGGTAGGGAATCTCGTTCCCCACAACCACGCTCTGTCCTGCCGGGACGCCCAATTCGGCTGTATGGTCCTGGATGTTCCAAACGGCCGCGTTCACAACCTGCCATATACCCTGTAAGTCTGGGTGACCAAAGGATGTTCTAGGCGCGGTGTAGGCTTCGCCCGCCTGATCTTGAGCCTGTCCAGTAACGGCCAGCAGCATGAGTACTCCACTGACAACGAGCATTACGCGGCGCGAGTTCATTGCTGCACCTCAATGGCCTCGCGCGCCTCTTCCGGACTTATCCCCGGATAGGGAGTAACGCCGACTGTGCGATAGAGCTCCATCAGACCCTCGTTATTTTCATAGCACGCGCTTTCGGGCATTTCGAACCCCTCCACGGCATTGCGCCTATAGGGAAATACTACAGTGAAATGTCTCGTAAATACGTTGGGATCATCGATCGTAGCCTCGTAGTGGATCGTGTCCAGGTCGATAAGAGTCAGGCGCTCGGTCACGTGCACATCCTCCGTATAGAACGTGCCGCTCTGGTCTAACCAGGACTTCGCGTTCTGATTTGTCGTCTCGATAACCAACGTATCACCTTCCCAACGCCCACTCGAGACACCCTCCCAAAGACGGATGTTGTCTCCCACAGGGGGACGGGGGCCCAGCGGGACAACGCGATAGGTATGCGTGTTTCCAGTCAGAATCACGAGATTGTCAGGTGTTTGGAGTAGCTGACGCTCCTCACCGTGGTACATATTATTGGGCACACCGGAAAGGAAGCACGCCGCATTGTGATGGATGTACCGCTGGGGGAGTTCGCCCCTTCGCGCCTCGGCCCACGCACGCATCGGAATCTGCCCGTCCGGCGGATCCACAATCACCGCGGGACCTCCAGAGAAGTCGAGCCCCTCACCGTGTTCTTCGAGGTCTTCATAGGCACCACCGATATCGCCATTTGGAAGACGCCAGTAGCCAGCCAGTTTGGGTCGACCGCCCGCAGTTCTCGGCGGATCGAACGATGCCACAGCCTCCAGCGCGCATTGGTGGAACACCGCGGGCACATTATCCGGGCAAACCGACTCGGCAACCCAATTCTGGGAGAAGACGGATGACGCAGGCAGCAACAAGGTGATAATGGCCGCCGAGGCCGCCATTCTCCTGGAGAGAAGCTGCGTTCTCACGTGTAATCTCCTTACCGGGACTGAGCCTTTGAGTTAGTTTTTATAGTCTCAACAGTCGATATTTTGGATAATAAGCGAACGCGCCTGGATCGCCTACGATTTCTAGCAAAACGGGTGCACAAAATCGCCAGCTCCGAGCTTCAGACGGGACGTTAGGTATATCAGCGGATGGAGATACCCTGTAAAATTTCTGATACGTTCTAAGTGAAGAACCCTAGGAGATACTCGATGGGCCGTCAATGCATCGCTATCCTCTCGGCTGGATTTGGACTGCTGTCTCTATCCCTCCCTTCGTTCGCCCACCACGGAACCTCCATCGTTTACGATCTGACGAATTCGATCACCATCTCTGGCACTGTCACTGATTTTCGGTTCGTCAACCCACATGTCCTCATCCACGTTGAGGTGACGGGGGAAAACGGTGAGGTCGTTGACTGGCTCGGCGGAATGGCGAGCCACACGACCCTGACGCGAAACGAGGACTGGGACAGAGACACGTTAAAACCAGGCGATCAGGTCTCGGTCAGCGGAGCCCCCGCAAGGGGCGGTGCACCTTCAGTTTGGGTGCAGCAGGTCATCCTCAACGGGGAGCCGCTGATCCGCGGAGATTATTCGGGTTAAGAAGGAAGAGCTGACCCGCCTGCTAGTTTGGCGAGGCCCAGCCCAAGCTTCATGCCCCAGACGATGGCGGACTAAATCGCCTCAAGCTTGGGCATCGACGAAGCGTCTGACTGTTAAGGGCTGCTTGCTATTCGAAGATTCGCCGGCTGCCCAGTTGAGAGGTCTTATGTGTGTACCGCTCAATGCTATCGAACGACAAAAAAAGGCTCACTAAATTGCGCTGCCTAACCCAGTGGGTATTTTCGATGCTCGCTCTCCTTTGGCTGCAATCACCGGTCGGCTTGGCTCAGGACGTTGCGGCTACAGACTTCGACCCCCGCAATCTCTCTGGCTTCTGGTACGGAGTTGGTGGCGGAGGCGTTCCTTTCGGCCCGGATAGACCGCCCATGACGCCTGAAGGCGAAGCAAAGTACCTAACACATATTCCGACCCGCAGCGCCGATCCACGTGTGCCGGCCGTAGATGATCCTGCACTTTCAAACGACCCAGCCTTCACATGTAATCCTCGTGGATTTCCTCGGATCATGTTTGACAATCGCGGAGAGACATTCGAATTTATCCATATCGATGGCAGGGTGCTGCAACTTTTACAGCAGGAACGAACACTACGTGAACTCTGGATGGATGGTCGGGAAATACCATCCCCCGAGAACATGGATAACATCGGACCCTCCTGGTACGGACACTCGGTTGCAAAGTGGCAGGGAGATGAACTAATCGTCGATACAGCCGGCATGGATAATCGTGCCTGGCTTGATCACAATGGTAACGTGAAGAGCTTTGAGGCACGGGTGCAGGAACGGTATAGAAGGATCGATGCAGATACCATAGAGCTTCAAATGACGCTCTACGATCCAATAAGTTATACCGCGCCCTGGACCAGCGTAACAAAAATTTTCAGACGTGAATCCTCAGAAAGACTTACCTTCTTTGGTTGGTACGGCATGTTCTCCGGGGTGGCAGATCTTATGTGTGCACCGCTCAACGCGGTCGAACTACGAAGAGACGGAGCTTACTAAATCAGTTCCTGCAATCTGCCGATTAGTTTTATCTAGTTTGTTCGACCATCGCGAACGTATCGTCCATTCTCGAATCGAGAAAAAAATCCATGGAGCATGGGATGATTAATTGGGGCAGCGCTCTCAGCGTGATCTAGGTTCTTTTCCGCGACGTACGTAGTGTGCATCGCATCATGAACCAACACATGGTACCAGGGCCTGTCTTTTGGCGGGCGAGATTTCGCGACGGCCTCGTACCACTCGTCGGTTGATTGGAACTGCGGATCGACATCAACGATTACACCGCGATATTCAAAAATCCGGTGGTGAATTAGGTCACCGATAGCGAACTTCGCCCGAGAGATATTAGTTACAGTTCCCATAGTTATTTCACTTAAATGCCATTTTGGCCCCTGGCCTCCCCCTATATACGGCAATTCTACCGATTTGTGACTCATCGGCATGTTAGATCCAGTCTGATTAACCCTGGTTCAGATCGACTCCGCACGGCCTGCCCCCCCCACGGTGCGGATATCGGTAGAATTCGTCTAGTCGAGAACCACACCACATCACAAAGGGGAACGAAATGTCCAACCTGAGCCGCCGACTCTCAGTCCTACTTGTCCTGGGATTTTCCGGGCCCTCACTCGCTCAGGGTTGGATTGAGTTCACCAGCCAGACTGATCGGTTCGGTGTAAATTTTCCAGGTGAGCCCGAGGTGCAAGAATTCGACTATCTGTCCGCGTTCGACGCTGTCTTCCCGGCGCGCACCTATTCCGCACAAGCGGGTGAGAACCGTTTCTCTACGACGGTTGTCGACTTCTCCGACTCTTTTCGGATCCACTCGGAAATGGAGAAGACCGAGGCGGCAACCGGCCCGACTAATTGGTTGTATGACCAAAGGGCTTCCGTTGCCCGTGCAGCGAGGGAGTTTCGCCAAAGAGGCGGGGAGGTAACCTACGACGCCTGGTCGCACATCGATCGCGCCGAGGGTCTTCAAATACAGATCACAAATACCGATGGATCCCGAACCTTCGCTGGAATCTACCTGAATGGCAACACGAGTCGCCTCTACGTTCTCGAAGCGACGGTGGTAGCACAGTCACCGTTGCCCGGCTTGTTTCAGCAATCGCTGAGGCTCCTCAACGAGGAGGGGACTGAGAGGATCCGTTATCTGCTATCAGCGAACGGCTGCACCGTCGAGCGCGACTAGCCCCACGAAATCACTTTTTAGAAAGCGGTGAATATCAAGGGATTTTTGTGACTAATCTGTCGACGGGATCGAAGCAGGATTTTTATTAAGACTATGGCCTTCTTCGATCCACTACTGAAGCTGTTCCGCCGTAAGCCGAAACCCGGATCCACGAAGAACATTATGCTTACCGGTTACTGGCCGCCAACGAACAGCATGCTCCAGCCGTTTAGTACCAACACGGAATTAAACCCCGAAGGCTGGGCAGGGGAGAATTGGGAAGGAAGAGGGCACGATCTTCACGCGTTTTTTCCTCAGTTTGATTCCTATCCAAATGACAAGCTTGGTTTCGGGGATTTTTCGGTGGACTACCAGAGCACCTCATCCGATTTCTGGCGAATCACGGAAGTGCTTCATCCCTGTGCGATCATCACCTTCAGTCTGGGACGTAAGGACGTTTGGGTTATCGAGCGTCTGCAGCGGAATCTGGCTGAATGGAGAGACGACTTTCGCGCACCTTGTCAGCCGACACCGGCACCTCCCGACGAGAGCATCCCTGCGGACAGCGTGCGTAAATCGTCGTTGCCTATCAAGGCCATCGAACAAGCCATCAACGACGCAGGGATTCCCAACATCGTAGCCGGCATCAGCTCGGACGGCGGCGGCAAGTTTTTGTCCGAGTACATTGCTTATCACGGCGTGTGGTATCAGGCAATTCACACTAGCGAATCATCCCCTCGCCGGTGCGTAGCCGCAGGCCATATACATGTCGGGAAGTTCCCGACGTTGGATGCAAGGAAGGCAGCCCTCATCACAATCCGCACTGTCATCGAAACCGTGAATCGAATCCTGCAACCAGATCGGGACGAGGTGGGAACGTTCGCGGACACGGCCGGCGTTGACGTTTCGGCGCGTGCTCCCGACTAAAGCCTTGGGGGCAGAGGAACCTCGCTCAGAGTACTGAGCACGCCGTTGATGCATTGGGCACGGGCTCCCTCCTTCAATCGTACCGTCAGAGCAACGGCTTCGCGATCAGGGTACGTTGCGAGCTGCACAGCGACGAGCATCGCTTGTATGTAAGCCCGCTCCAAGAATTTCTTCTCGTAAGGATAAAAACTATTATCGATCAGGCGCCGGCCCTTCTCCGAATAGGCGTCCAGGTCAGCAAGACCCTCCTCCATATTGGGCGCGGCAGCCCGCGCCCACTGAAATAGCAGGTCCCACTTTTGAATGAGGTTGTCGCAGTATTCATCTGCAACGGCAGCATCGGACGGCTGTTGCGCGGACGCAGACAGCGTCATGAATAGACTAACTAGTAGAGCGCTGTGCCTCATGGATGCCCCTAAACTCGTTAGCTACTGAGTGTACCCTTAAGCGGGACACTCAACAGCTATTCAAGACTCATCAGGCACCAACATCCGAATCATTCCATCCTGGCGCGATGTGACGAAAATCTCACCATCTCGGGTGCGGCTCAGATGCATGTCGGCTCGCAGCGCTTGCACACCATTGGTACGTTCGATCAGCTCGCGAAAACTAACGAATATACGGTTTCCGCTCGCATCAAGGGTATAGAGTTGTATCTCCTCGACGGGCGCTACCGTATGGGGCACACCATCATCAGCGGCTTTTAGTGCGGCGAGATCTGAAGCGAATAACCGTCCCCGCTGAAGATCGCCGAAGACGAACTTGCCGCGCAGTGCTTCGATGCGCCCGTGATACGCAAAGCCACCGCTGATCGCACGTCCGTCATTGTGATCATAGATCGCCACGGGATAGACATATTCGTCTTTAGTTTGCCCGGCCAACACATCCTCCGGTAGCTCAAACAACTGATTCAGGGCCCCACCGGGACGCACCATGCCATTTTCCCAATACCCTTCACGGGGCATCCAACCGTAGTTGCCGCCCTCGTGAACGATATTGACCTCCTCAATATGGTTCATACCAATGTCCGTCGCGAACATCGTTCCGTCGGTCAGGTCCCACGAAATCCGGTGCGCGTTACGAAAACCGTAAGCGTAGATCTCGCCCAGCGTATCGGGATCGTCATCACCTGCGAATGGATTGATGTCCGGAATCGTGTAATCCCCGAGCCCCTTAGTACCATTCGTCTCGGTAGGACTGCGCGGATCGATTCGAAGAATAGCGGTGATAACTGAGTCGAGACGCTGTGTCTGGTTGGGATTCTCGGAGTTCGGCCCACCACCGTTACTGAAACCGAGATCGCTGCCGCTCGTATACAACAACCCGTAGTCCGCATCTCCCGGCTCGGCCGTGGGATTGAAGCCCACATAGCCGAAGGGGTGCGACATATTTCTAGTCACACTGGCAACGCGCAGCAACTCCCGCCTTGTACCATCAAACATATTCGCCGCAGGGTCATTTGCGTGCCACTCGGTGATGATGTTGTGATGCGTAACATCCGCATCGCCGTATCCAGGCGGGATGAAGTCAGGCGGACGAGAGTTCGTGAACGCGCGCTCCCCGTGCACCGTGTAGAAGAGCCCGTTCTGAACAAATTCCGGGTGGAAGCCAAAACCGATGAAACCACTCTCGAGGCGATTGTAGACCGTGAGTGGAAACAGGGAACCAAAATCCAGGTAGACCGACGGCTCTGCGTCGTCATGCAGCAGATAGAGAAACCCGCGTGAGTCATTGGCAAAACGACGGCCATCCGGGGCGTCGCGCACGAAACTGACTCGGGCCCACCCAGCCGGGTTTACGTCCTGATCGGGATGGAGGTACCCAAGGGTCTGCGGCAGCCGAACGACATCGCGAATCTGCACCATCAAACCCCGTTTCTCCACGGAAGCAGGCAAAGGGTCGGCGATCTGCGCTTCACTGGCGCGCGCCAGAGACAGAGCAACCAATACGATTGTGAGGAGAGGAGTCCGTTTACGCATGGCGAACCTCTTCTTTTAGTTGGGTCCCAAATACGCTTATACCAGATCTAGGTAGCAACTTGGCCCTGCGCCTCCGGGGTAAACCACCGAGCCGCCGGTTTCTCCATCCGAAACGAGCTTCGCGCCATCATGGATTCAGGGCTCGCCCTCCTTTGAGGCCTTACCGACGGGCACGGTTACCCCAATCAAATTTCTCGGCGCGCGAGGCGCATACGGCACCACCCCTATCGGGATGGCAACGAAGCTGAAGGCCCTCTTATCGTTGCCTCCCCGCACGCATCTCAAAGAGGGTGCGGGCGGCATCTCGATCCTCAACCTCTTCCACGGCCAGAATCAGGCAGCTTTCGCGCCGTCCGCCGACACCCCGGAACGTCACGTCCGCCTGGCTGTTGGAGCAAACACGGTCCTGGTGATTCTCTATCGCAATAGCTCGAGCATTGCGCAGGCCGAAGCAGCTGGGAAACATCGTTAGGAGAAAGTGCGCATTTCCAGCTTCCTGTACATAGAGATACTCGTCGCCCAGACTGGAGAAATCACGCACGCGCCTGATGCTGAAACACCCCCGTTCGGTTGATGGCGGCGCGTTGGGGTCAATGACAACTTCCTCCGCTTCGCTTGCGATATCGGTCAACTCATCGCTCTCTTCAACTTCTTGCGCGAACACCGCTACGGCGACGAAGCAGGCGGTCAAAAACAGAACCCCTATTTTGTTTCTCATCTTGACGGCCAATACACCAACAATAAAGCCAAAAATAAAATTCCGGTCTCTAGAAAGGGCGTTTGTAAATAGCCAATCCACCAACGAGGAAGGCACCGAGTAGCAGACTGCTGATACCTGCGCCGAGTCGACCAACGAAGGGTAACTTGAGGGAGAATTGCAATGGATCAATGCCGAAAGTGAGCCCGAACAGATTGATCTCTAATCCCTCTTCTATGGCCGCCATAACACCGACGAGCCCAAGGACACTGAGCTGGATCCCGGTGCCGCTCGGGGCCTCAGCGATCAGCCGATAACCCAGGTAGTCCTTTCCGATCGCGGTCGCTGGAAGGTCAACCCTGAGCTCGGGAACATCGCGCAGCACGAAGGCCGTAAAAGTGTTTGAGTTCGGGCCCGGCCAGACGCGGTACTCGTGGGCGAACGGATACTCCCCCACAGCGGTCTCGATCCGCTGAATCGCGGATTCGGCGGGGCCGCCGCGCAGGTCAGCCAGCAGCTCCGGCACTTTGCCGAACCAGCGCCCATCGGGTGGTCTATCGCTTACAACGACCGCGGATCCGTTGCGCCGTAAGCGCCAGCCATTCACCTCATAGACCGTAAACGCCGCCGCGGCGCGGGGTTTGACCGCGATCCAACTGTGCACTCCGACATAGCCACGCCAGCTCACAGCACGCGCCGAGTAGACTTGGACCACCGCCTCAACCGTAGTCGCCGGGTCCGGTGCGAGGCCCACTGGTGCGCGACTCGCATTCCGCCAGCTCTGTGCGCTGCCCTTACCCACGAGTAACACGGAACCGATCACCACCATGGTGCAAAGCTGGATTGTCCGCATGCGTCTCATTTGATCGAGTATATTTCACGGATCGGTCGCCGTCTGTTTGGCAAGCGCTGCCATGCTGCGGCGGTTACCCCTTTTTCTAATGATTCTATCGGTCGGGTGGCGACTCGTTACGAATTACTGAGACCGCTGACTCTGACGCAACGTTACGAGCTGGCGCAGGGACGACAATCTAGGGTTTAAGGGCCCTGTACAAGAACGGCAAGCTTCTGTCCATACGATAGTCAATTCCGGAATGAGTACCCGGAAATTCCTCGTAACGATGATCGATCCCGGCCTGCGTCAATCGCTTTGAAAGGATTCGAGTGCCATAGTGAATCCGATACTGATCACGCCAACCACAATCGATAAAAATGCCATGAAGTGTCTGCAGGTTTTTACGATAACGCGTCACGAGGTTAACAGGATCGTGTTTTAACCACGTCCGCCAGCGCATCGGGATGAGCTCACCGGTCTCGAGATTGAACGGTAGTCGGAAACCATTCGGCGCGTCGGGATCAGGATCATAGGTAGCCGCCATAGCGACGGCCATAAGTGCGAGCACTTCCCCATGCGTCAGGTTTCCCTTGCGCCAGACGTGCTCCAAGAATCGGCGCACGCGCCCGTCGTCAAAACCTTCGCTGCAGGCTTCTTCTTCCCTCTCAACATTGATGGTGCCCGCTTTACGCGCACGTCGCCGGTGAGTCGCGAGCGTATTCAGAACACCCGGCCAATCACACCGATACACAAAGTCGAAATACGCGTCTCCGGAGTGATTCCCGATCGCTCCCCAGTACTTGGGATATTTCATCCCATGAAGCATGGCACCGTAACCGCCAGAGGACTTTCCGAAACAACCTCGGTGATCCCTCGATGCAAGCGTTCTAAACTCCTTATCAACAAACGGGATGAGCTCCTGCGTCAAATAGTCTGCATAACGGCCCAACGCCGAGGAGTTGATGTACTGATTACCGCCGAGAGCCGTGAAGCAGTCTGGAAATACCAGGATGCACGGGCCCATACGTTTATCACTGACTAGTCGGGCGGCTCGCTCGGGAACGTTCTCTTCGAAGTTGCGCCAATTGGTGTGAGATTGGCCAGAGCCTGCATAGCCAACCAGATCGAACAACACAGGAAACCGCTTCCCGCGCCCCCGCCCGGCGTGCTGGTCATAGCGCGGCGGTAACCAGACGTGGAGCGGGCGGATATGAGGATCGCGCAGTGGATTGCCCTTTAGAATCTTCGAGGCGTGCTCGAGGGTGACAACCCTACCGCTAGGCCAGTTGGATCGTTTCCTTGCCATCAGTGCCATCCCCTAGCCACTTTACCTCGCCCCCAACGCCGAAAAGTTCCAGCAATCCAATCAGTTATTCCAATCCGGTGCCGGCTCGGGCGGTGACGCTTGCAATCCAGCCGCCTTGATGCCGCTGATAGCGGTAAATTCGTCCCGCGCCGATGTGTCGCCCGTCACCCCGACCGCACCGATCACATGACCATCGTCATCACAAACCAGAACGCCCCCAGGCACGGTGGCGAAGCGGCCACCGGAAATCGCACTCAACGAGTTCCCGAAAAGGGGCCGATCGGCCACATGCGCGCCCAGGTCCCGGCTCGACTTACCCATTCCCAGCGCACCATACGCTTTCGCGCACGCGATCTGCACCCGAATGATCCCGCAGCCGTCCTCCCGCTTGAGTGCGATCTGATGCCCCCCGGCGTCAAGGATCACAACCGTTAACGGCTGCAAATCGTGCTGCCGGGCGAGGCGCAGCGCCTCATCGACGATGGTGCTCGCGTGCTCGAGGCTCAGTGACACTTTCAGCGGAATCGGTTCGGCCATTCTCTTTATCTCCAGTCGGAATTCGAGTGATATTATCCCCCCGCCACCGGGTCAAGAACAAAGAATTTCAAGGGAAATCAATGCTCGAAACAATGCTGGAGGCCCTGTTTGCGGGACTTGCATTGATCTTTCAGTGGGAGGTCCTCGCCCATTTCGCGCTCGGCTGTGTGATCGGCATCCTCTTGGGCGCGATCCCCGGCCTAGGCGGAGCCATCGGCTTGGTGCTGTTGCTGCCCTTCACTTTCAGCATGGAACCCGTCTCCGCGTTCGCACTTCTTCTGGCATCGTGGGCGTCAACATCCACTAGCGGTGCAATAACCTCGGTGCTGCTAGGCATCCCGGCCACCGCGGCCTCCCAGGCCACGGTCCTCGACGGCTATCCGATGGCCAAGCGGGGCGAAGCCGCGCGGGCTCTGGGTGCGGCGTTTACATCCTCTGCAATTGGTGGTGTTTGCGGAGCGGCAGCACTCGGTATCTCGCTGCCGCTGATCTTGCCAGTCATCCTAGCTTTTGAGTCGCCGGAAACGTTCATGCTCGGAATGCTCGGACTAACCATGGTGGGCTCGCTCTCTGGCCGGTCCATTATGAAGGGTGTTGTCGCAGCCATGCTCGGCCTGCTGCTCGCGATGATCGGGTTCCCCGAGTCCCAGGCCATTCCCAGATATACGTTCGGCACCCTATACCTGCTGGATCAGCTACCGCTAATCCCTGTACTTCTCGGACTTTTCGCAATTCCGGAGATCATGGAACTCGCTATAAAAAACGTCTCTATCGCGAGAACCGGCCAAACGGGTGATACGCGTGAGGGGCTGCTAAGAGGCGTTCGGGACGCACTTAAACAATGGTGGCTAGTCGTACGCTGCAGCGTTATCGGCGCGTACATAGGGATGCTGCCCGGCCTAGGCGCCTCGATCGTCGGCTGGGTGACCTATGGGCATGCGATGCAGGGCGCAAAGGATCAGTCTCAGTTCGGGCAGGGGGACGTACGCGGTGTATTGGCGCCGGAAGCAGCCAACAACGCGTTGCGCGGCGGGGCTTTGATTCCCACCGTTACTATGGGGATTCCCGGCAGCGTGGGGACTGCCGTGTTGATGGGCGCACTCATCATGCTTGGACTACGACCGGGACCGAGCATGTTGGACGCGGATCTGCCTATGACGTTCAGCTTTGTCTGGATGATCGCCTTTGCGAGCGTTATAGCAACAGTCATTCTATTAATGACTGTGGAGCAGGTCGCAAAGGTGGCTCTGCTCCCTGGCCACATGGTGGTACCCGGTGTGCTGCTTTTCGTGTTCATGGGGGCATGGCTCGGCGGTTCATCTTACGGCGACTGGGTGAGCTGCACGTTTTTCGGCATTCTCGGTTTCTTCATGAAGCGTGGTGGCTGGCCACGACCCCCGGTCATACTCGCGCTCGTACTCGGCGGGATTCTCGAAGGCTCGTTCCAAATCAGTCTAAGTGTCCACCAAGGTATTGGCTGGCTTGGCAGACCGATCGTGATCTTTCTGATACTGGTGATTGTGGTGACGTTGATCTTGGCCGGCCGAGGAATCGCCAAACAGAAACTCACCGGAAAACCAACCACGGGCGAAGCCGCCGAGCAAAACCCAGCCTTATCCCTGCCATTCTCCTTGATACTCTTTCTCCTGTTCGTGTGGGCAGGTTATAGCTCCCTGCAGTGGCCGCCACCGGTCCGGCAGTTCCCGCTGGCCATCTGCATACCCGGTGCCGTGCTGGCGTTCATTGTCGTCATAAGAGACCTAACGCATCTGCTCGAGCAAAAAACGGAGCTGGGGACGTGGCGAGCTACCTTAAGCAAAGCTTACACCGACGCCTGGCTTAGCGAGGCACTGCCCTTCTTCGCCTATCTGTTAGCGATCCTGGTGATGACAGCCTTGGTTGGGCAAAAGCTGGCCATGCCTATTTTCATCGGTGTCTATCTCCTTCGCTGGGGACACTACGGGAAGCGCTTCGCGTTTGCCTACGCGCTAGCGGGATGGGCAATCCTGGTGTTCTTGTACGATCAGGTGATGGGGCTCCTGTTCCATCCGTCCTATCTCACCGTTTGGCTCCAATCGGTGCTGCCTGACGGCACGCCCGCTTGGCTCATTATCTAGCTAAGTTCCCGCTGCCGAATCCGCTAGAATCCGGGGTACCGGAAGTTCGCGAGGAAAGCCATGACACACAATCTAAGAATAACCATAACCGCGCTCTTAACGCTGAACCACGGCGTATCGGCCCAAGAGAACACAGCACCGCTGCCCGAGCTGACCGGCCTCAAGGCCGAAGCGGCAAATTCGGTCGAAGACATGGAAAAGTTGGTTCAAGAGATAATCGACAGTCTGTTCTCATTCTCGGAGCTCGGGTTCCAAGAGTTCGAGACACAACGTTACCTTACGGAAATTCTGGAGAGCAACGGCTTTAACGTAGAACAGGGGGTCTCCGGAATTCCTTCGGCTTGGTGGGCTACGTGGGGGACGGGCAGCCCGGTGATCGCACTCGGCTCCGACGTAGACGGCATTCCCCAGTCCTCACAGTTTCCGGGAGTTGCCTATCGCGAGCCGATGATCGAGGGAGCCCCCGGACATGGCGAAGGGCATAACTCAGGCCAGGCGGTGAACATCGCGGCAGCACTGGCGGTCAAGGAGATCATGGAACGCGAAGCTCTGCCCGGCACCCTGGTGCTGTGGCCCGGTGTCGCCGAAGAATTGTTGGGAACAAAGGCCTGGTATGCGCGCGACGGTCGCTACCGCGGCGTAGATGCCGTGCTGTTTACGCACGTGTCGGACAACCTAACCGTCAGCTGGGGGAATCCGCGGGGCACCGGGCTGGTCTCCGTAGAGTACTCGTTCGAGGGTGTGGCGGCGCACGGAGCGGGCGCGCCCTGGCGGGGACGCAGCGCACTGGATGCGGTCGAGCTGATGAACGTGGGGTGGAATTTTCAGCGTGAGCATCTTCATCCGTTACAACGCTCTCACTACGTAATCGTCGATGGCGGCGATCAACCCAACGTGGTGCCACCGAGCGCCACGGTCTGGTATTTCGTCCGAGAGATCACGGCCGAAGGAATCCGCGAGAACTTCGATAAGTTACATCGCATCGCCGAAGGGGCTGCCATGATGACCGACACTGGGGTGAGCAGGCGCATCGTAGGAACCGCGTGGCCCAGACACTTCAACAAGCCCATTGCATTGGCCATGGACGAAAACATCAAGGCCGTCGGTCTGCCCGTGTGGTCGGAGGACGACCAGCGATTCGCAAAAGCCGTACAAACACTGGCGCAGGCCGACGAGACCGACGGTCTCGCTGTGGGGTTGGATGGCATACAGGAGCCACCCACGGAGCCGATATCCGGTGGATCCGATGACATCGGTGACGTGTCCTGGAACGTTCCGACGGTGACCCTGCGCTTTCCGTCCAATATCGGGGGACTCCCCGGGCACCACTGGCTGAATGCTATGGCCATGGCCACACCGATTGCCCATAAGGGGGCCGTGATAGGCGCGAAGGTGCTGGCAGCCACCATGCTCGACCTGCTAGAGGACGAAAGTCTTCGAGAGGACGCTTGGCGCTACTTCCAAGAGGTACAGTCGATCGACGTCGATTACGAGCCCTTCATTAGTCCCGAAGACCCACCGGCCATCGAAAAGAACCAAGCGACGATGTCGGAGTTCAAGGAACGACTTGAGTCGTTCTACTACGACCCATCCAGATACGGCACGTACCTGGAGCAGCTCGGCATCGACTACCCGCAGCTCGAGCGGCCGGATTGAAGTTTTCAGTAACCGCTATTGCGTGAGATCTGAGCCTCTATGAACGTGCGCACCTCCGGCGTAACGTCGGCGGTGGCGTTCAAGATCTCTGTGGCACGCTCTGCGCTCACTGCATCAGGCACGTAGCTCAGAATTCGGGTCGCTTCCTCGGCGAACGCATCCGTCATCGTGGCTGGACCGATCGCAGCCCTGAACGTCTCCACCGCTTCGGTATCCATGCCCGGTGGACCCAAGAAAACGTGCTGCATGGTCTGATCGATCTCGATCATGGTCTGAATGGCATCCCAATTGACTCCCGAGGGCGGCGCCCCGTGGATCTCTTCGTAGAGCTCGTTGATGGTGGGAATATCCGGCACTAGCGAACTCTTCACGAGCTCGCCCTCCTCGGTCAACAGCGGCAGGCTAAACAACGGTGCATTCAGCCCCTGCTGCTCGAGTGTGGGAACGACCTCGTTGAGATACGCGTGGGCCGCGTCCGTGGCCATGTTCACCTCGCCACTGAGCACCGCCGCTCGGATCTTACCGCTACCCGGATACCCTCCAACGAAATGGTATTGCGCACCGATCAAATCCAAACCCATCGTGCTGACTATCATTCGGCCATGCTGAGCGGAGATGCCACCGAAGACTAGGCCGTCGGCCCTGAGGGCGTCGGCAGGGGTCTGGATACCTCCCTCCAACATATCCTTACGCACATACGTCACTAGCGGTGCCAGCTGCACACCGCCCAATACGGTGAACTGAGAGTACTTGAAGGAGTGCCCAGGAAATTGCAACAGCTCGCCCAAGGAAGAACGGGGGCCATAGTAGACGGTCGTGCCATCCTTCGGCGCCTTCAAAAGCACGAACAGATGAGCGTTCATCATGGAGGCGCCGGGCATGTTTTTGACGATGACGGTGGGATTGCCTTCGAGAGTCAACTCCAAGTGCTTCGCCAGCAGGCGACCAACCGTGGTACCTCCGGCAGAGGCATCGAGCCCCATGATCAAGGTGACAGTATCGCCCGCGTAGTACCCCGACGAGGCGCCCTCGGCGCCTGAGGTCGAGGCCGTCAATCCCGACGGTGCCGTGTCCGGACCGCAGCCGACAAGCAAAGAAGCCGCGCCAAAAAGTACGACGCACCTAATCGTTCGATATGCAGCATTCAACATAAGCGGAATTGTCTCCCAACCACGTGGATCATCACAAGCGCGCCAGCCACCCTTGGGGCCCTTACTCGCAGGGGTGTGGTCACATTGCAAAACCTAGGACTCGGAAAGCATCTCAGTATCAAGCGATTCCGCGAGCGCGGCCAACGAGTCAAACAATGCGTCGGGAATGGGGATCCCGGAACGTTCACGCTGGCAGCGGACCTGGAAGCTTCTCTCACCCGGCACTCTTACCGCATCGAAGCCCGGCAGGGTTGGCGACGCCTTCATGCTGCGAATCGCCGCATCCACGTTGCGCTTGAAAGCCGCTATGTCCGAGAACGCTTCGACGGCCAATGCCACAACAAAATGACCCGTGTTCGTGAAAGACATGGAGTCTGCGTTGAAATCCACGACGTCTTTGCCGAATGCCGCCCCATTCAAGGTGCCCGCGAGCAGGCCGAACACCAGTGAGAGCCCGTAACCCTTCGGACCACCGATAGGCAAGAGAAACCCTTCGTTCGCTCTAGCGGGATCGGTCAGGGGATTTCCGAGCTCGTCGATCATCCAACCTTCCGGAATCTGCTCGCCGCGCTGCGCGGCCGTCTTTACCTTGCCGTAGGCGGCCACTGTGGTTGCCATGTCGAGAACAATTGGCGGCTCCTCATTGGAGGGAATAGCCACAGCAATCGGGTTCGTACTGAGTAACATCTCGGTGCCACCCCAAGGGGGAAGGTGATTAGCACTACCCACCGCAACGTAGATACCGATCATGTCTCGTTTTAGTGGCATCCTCGCATAAAGCGCGGCCGGCCCCGCATGATTGCTGTGTCGAACACCAACCCAAGAGACACCGTGTTCCCCTGCTCGTTCCATGGCAAGCTCGGTCGCGAAGTGCATGACCAAATGCCCCATGCCGTTGTCCCCATCCACCAGCGCCATCGCGCCCTTGTCTTCGGCGAGATGGATGTTGGGCTGGAGGTTCAGACCACCGCTCCGAATACGTTTTACGTATTGGGGTAACCGGAACACACCATGACCATCCGAGCCATTTAGATCGGCGTCGGTCATCAGCGCGGCAACGATCGTAGCGTGGCGCTCGGGCATCTTCAGTGCGACAAGACAGCGCCGAACAAACGCCTCCAGCTGATGATGGGACACGGATCGCATGGGCTCGGCCGACTAGCGGACGTTTAGCATGCTTCGGCGCGCCGAGCTACGGTGCGATGGATCGGACGAAGTCAAGCACCTCGCGCGCGACTTCGTCGTCCGCGGTATTGATGCTCATCACGTGAGAGACGTGATTGTGCCCCTGAAACTGAGTGAACCGAGGGCAATCAGCGTACCTCATGCATAGCTTGGCATACATAGCACCCACCGGGGCCTCGATGCCGGCTGGATCATACTCCGCGCTCCACATGAAGATGGGTATCTCAGGTCCGTCATAGGAATCGACGAGACCTAGCGGTACGAGCGCCTCACGAACGGCAAGATCCTCCCCGTAATAAGCCCGGTGCACCTCCGAGTTACCGTTGCTATAGGAACTCGAGCTCAGCAAGGCGCCGATCACACCTGGTCCATTATCGAAGTGTGATGGCTCGTGGAAAAGGTAGCTCGCCACTACCCGTCCGCCAGCCGAGTTGCCCATAATGAAGACCTTTTGGGGATCGCCGCCATAGTCCTCGATGTGATCCCTAATCCAGACCAGAATCGAACGGATGTCCTCCGGACCGGCAGGCCATCGCACTTCCGGCGCAAGCCGGTAGTTCGCGTTGATACCCACAATGCCATTGCGGGCAAAGAACGTGGGGATGTTGCTGTAGATCAGGTCTGAGGATGCGGCCAGCTTATCACCCCTAACGAGGGCGCCACCATGGAGGTAGACGACGACCGGCGCCGGCTCGGGCGGTCGATTCTCTAGCGTGAAAATGTCCATCCCTTGAAGCGCATGAGGACCGTATTTCACATCCATCGTGGCTTTTACGCCGGAGCGATCGGCGGTGCGATGCAACTCCACCAATAAGGCCTGAGTCGCAAGGTTGACCTCCCCGTTCCACTGCTTACCGATCTCGGCCAGGCCTGCGCGCGCCTTAGCGACAGCCTCCTCGTCGGCCGAGTGAGCGGATAGCGCCGCAAACGCGAGAGCGCAGCCCGCGACGACTATAAAACCGCGACGTACGTTGCTGTCATTCATTATTATTACCCTCCCACTCGACGGCAGCTCTTTTCTCCAGACTACCGTTTTTGTGCGCCTGTTCCCACTCTGATTATTTCGGGCGCGGCATGGCAAACACCCCATCGACGACCGAATAGTCCAGGTACCCCAATCGCGCGACCGGCCTGAGTCCAGCCGTATCAATGAAGCCGTCATTGAGGGCGTCATCGGCAATATGCACTCCTACGACCTCCCCGAGCACCATGATGTTATGAACGTCGGGTTCCGCCGCGGGCAACTCTATGGTCTTCCAAGTCTTACACTCAAAACTGATGGGTGCCTCGGCAACCCTCGGCGGCTTCACCAAAACCGACGGCGCCTTGGTGAGACCAGCCAGCTCGAACTCGTCATCGGCTCGCCCGACGTGCACGGAGGAAGCGTTCATCGCTTCGCGTGTCTCCCAGGTCACCAGGTTGTAGACGAACTCACCGGTTTCGCGCGCGTTCAACGCACTGTCCTTCACATCACCTTCCAGGTGCGCACCGTTACAAGCAAACATAAATATTGGTGGTGTGGTGACAACCAGGTTGGAGTAACTGAATGGGGCGAGGTTGCTCACGTCGTCCCGGCTGATCGTAGAGATCCAACCGATGGGTCGCGGTACGACACACGCCTTTATCGGGTCACGGGTCAGCCCATGACCATTCTTGGGTTCGTAGAACATCTCGAATGACTTCCCTTAGTTAAAGGCCGAACAACCTGAGCACCGCGATCGAGGAGAAAAAGAGCAGCACGCTGGCTAGCGCGATGGAGGTAAGTGGGCGGTTCTTGAACTGGACTCCGACCCAGTCCGAGCGCCCGTTCCAAATCAGGAGCGCGAGGGCAAGGAACGGGAAGAACAGCGCCCCGGTGACTGTGTAGAGCACCTGGACTTCCTGGAAACTCCAGAAAAGCCCAATCATCGGAATGACTCCGAGAACGACAAGATAGGTCCGGTAGGGCAGTCCGCTGGTGTCCACCATGATCGCCGGTGCGTCGGGATCGGGCCGCTCCCTCAGGAGACGCCAGCAATCAGCAAAGAGGTACGGAACCGACTGCCAAACGCCCAGCAAGCTACTGAAAACCGCGCCGAACGCACCGATGAGAAACATCCACTTACCCCATACGCCTAGCGGGCCTTCAAGGCGATCAGCCAGTGTCACCAATAACGTGGTGCCCTGCCCTTCGATCTCCACAGTGCTACCGACGATGACCATGGCGATACCAAAGATAGCGGTCATAGCGTAACCGGCGCCTAGATCTACGCGACAAGTCCAAAGTGTGTCGGGCGCGGTGCGTCCTTCCTCCCGCAACCAGTAGCCATAACACAAGACCGTGAGCGTTCCACCTACGCCCCCGATCAACCCGATCGTCAAGGTCAAACCAGAGCCACTGAAATCCGGAATCGTCGGCACGAACAGCCCCTGCAACACCGTACCCGTACCGGGCCAGAGAATTCCCGCGGTAACGACGACAGTTACGAACATGATCGCGATACAAACGCCCATGATCTTCTCGAAAAGCTTGTAGCCGCCCTTTAGCACCAACCCGATGCCCACGACGCTGGCTCCCATGCCAAAAACAATCTTGCCGTGGTCTGGGTTATCAAAGATGGGCACAATCGCTAAAAGCGCGATTCCACAAGCGCTCATCATTGCCGAGCCAATGAAAAACGACCACAACAGGAGATACGGCAGGAAAACCCAAATAGCAATGGGACCCGCCTTGTGAACTAGTCCCTCAAGGAACGTGTTGCCGGTGGCGAGCTGCCAGCGCGCGAGTCCCTCCGTGACCACAAACTTGAGGAAGGCGCCCAGGACCACCGCCCAAAGCACAACGGTACCCAGCCGACTGCCCACGATGGTGGAGATCGCAAGATCGCCGGCCCCCACACCGGTAGCGGCCAAGAGTACACCCGGACCGAGCGCCGCGAGTGTCGGGAATCGCTTGCCAGGCTCGATATTATTCTCCGGTTACGACAAGCCGTCGCTGACTTCCACGTCCTCCGGTTTGAGCTCCAATCCGGAGGCTTTTGCCTGCTCCTCCAAGAGTACCGCGAAATCCCGCCCGGTGTGACCCGCGTCGACCGCCCTCTGAACCATTTCCCGGGTGAGCTTGGTCACCGGCAGCGGAACATTAAGCTGTTCGCCCGCCTTCAAGCCAAGATCCAAATCCTTGCGCAACAACTCCGGAGTAAACGTCGGTGTCATATCCAGTTTGACGAAACTGGGTGTCTTGTAACGCGAAAACATCGCTCCCATTACGCTGTTGTTGATGAAATCGAGAAAGTCGTGACGAGAAACCCCGCCTTTCTCCGCAAGCACCGTGATCTCGGCCAAACATTGAGTGTATACACCCAGCAGCAGGTTATGGCAGATCTTGACCATACGCGCGAGCTCGCCTTCGCCCACATAAGTCGCACCGCGCCCGATCGCATTCAAATAAGGCTCTGCCATTTCGAACGCCGCCCGCGGACCGGAGGAGACGATCGTAAGCTTGCCGGCCTTAACAACTTTGCCATTTCCAGAGACAGGGGAAGCGAGCATGTCAGCGCCGAGCTCGGCCGCCTGCGAACGCACCTGAGCGGAAGCCTCCTCGGAAACACTGGAACACTCGACCAGCAACTTAGGAGTCGACTCGCCGGTAAACAACCCGTTCTCACCGAAGGCTACGGAGAGAAGATCGTCCGAGGTCGCGACCATCGTAAAAACGATGTCGCGGTCACCCAGTTCGCGGGGTGTGTCCACGATCTTGCCTCCGAACTCCGCCAGCGGCTCCGCCTTGCTTCGCGTCCGGTTATAAATGGACACATCACAACCGGCATCCAGTAAACGCTTCGCCATGGGGTACCCCATCCGGCCTACCCCAATCCAGCCGATCGTGTATTGCTTCATATAACTCTCGGAATTAGCCACAGTCACTGCTCCAACTCTTTGTTTTGATAGTGTGCAATCGTTTGCAGAGAATACCGCTACACCCCGCCACAATGCAAGACTCCCCGGGACCGCCTCAACCTTGACCTTGGCTTGTTCGACCCGTGACGCCTATGATCGCCGGATGGTCAAGCCCCGCGCAAACATCAAAGATGTCGCGAGCCGGGCGGGCGTTCACCCCTCGACTGTGTCGCGGGTGCTGAATCCAGCCACCCGCTCTATGGTGTCGGAGAGCCTCGCTCAGAAAATCATCCAGATCTCGGGCGAGATGGGCTATCAACGCAACCCCCTAGCGTCGGGCCTGCGAACAAAGAAAACTTATACGGTCGGAATCGTGCTCCCAAACATCAGCAACCCGGTTTTCCCGTCAATCGTTCGGAGCGTGGAGCACACCCTCGATGCCCAGGGTTACACGGCGATCCTGGCCGACACCGGTAGCAAGCGACGCAATGAGAAGGACGTCGTCGACAACATGAAAGCCCGGCAAGTGGACGGACTCCTTATCGCCGCAGCCCGACGGAAAGATCCCATCGTCGACGAATGCATCGATCAGGGAATTCCGCTAGTGCTTGTTAACCGTACGGTAGACAAACACAACGTCGCGGCGGTGATCAACGACGATGAACTTGGAATCCAACTGGCACTGGAACATTTGACGGCGCTAGGTCATGAACGCATCGCGTACGTCGGCGGGCCGCAGAATACCTCCACGGGTTACGTTCGCTACCGAACCTTTCTCAAGACGGCCAAGAAACTCGGCCTGGATGTCGACCGCGACCACATCACAAACGCGAGCGACTACACGGAACCCGCAGGGCAGGCGGCACTAGAAAGCATTATGGCGCACAGCAAGAACTTCACCGCCGTGCTCACGGCCAACGACCTCCTGGCGCTAGGCTGCTACGACGCGATGAGAGCCCGAAAACTCGATTGTCCTCAGGACATCTCAGTGACAGGGTTCAACGACATGCCCTACGTCGATCGCTTTGCTCCGCCGCTCACAACACTGCACATCCCGCTTGACGAGATCGGCGTGCAGGCGGCTTTGTTACTGCTGGAGAGAATGGCAGAGCCCGAAGCGCCAGCGAAGCAATTGCGTCTCGAGCCACGCCTCGTGGTCCGAGGGTCCACGGCCGCACCGAAAGGCCCTGAGATCAACTAGTGGGTCCCGCGCAGCTCGTTACCACTCGGTGGCGATGTACTTCGTCTCCATATATTCCATCATGCCTTCGTGCGAGCCTTCCCGGCCGAGGCCGCTCTGCTTGGTTCCCCCGAACGGCGCTGCAGGATCAGATACGAGCCCCCGATTGAGTCCGATCATGCCGGCATCCAGCCGCTCGGAAACAGCCATTCCGCGTTTTAGACTCCCGGTATACAGATAAGACACGAGGCCATACTCGGTATCGTTCGCTGCAGCGATGACCTCCTCGTCATCGCTGAAAGACACCACGGGCGCCACCGGACCGAAAACCTCCTCTTTAAGTATATCGGCCTCACCTGGAACGCTGCCGAGTACGGTGGGCGGATAGTAGTGTCCGATACGATCCAGCGGGGCGCCTCCAGTGAGCACATTCGAGCCTTTACTCTTTGCATC
>Ga0315339_1001047_pt1 | contig 27163 bp, 21 predicted proteins | sample ASW17metaG_FD_204514 | JGI IMG/M metagenome (GOLD analysis project Ga0315339, IMG submission 204514) | Ammonia-oxidizing marine archaeal communities from Pacific Ocean, United States - ASW #17 | ecosystem: Environmental > Aquatic > Marine > Oceanic | place: USA: California | collected 2016-12-05 | reverse complement strand
AAAAAAAATCCCAAGTAAATCAATTATTACGGGAAGTAGAACAAGCCATGACCCGATCTGATGGATTGCCCCGGCGGAAATGGTTTAAGAATATGATTTATGCGCCGGGTTTTTATACAGGCTATGGCGTTAAGACACTCCCGGGTATTAGGGAAGGCCTGGAAGAACGGAATTGGGATGAAACCCACTTTTATATTCTTGAGGTAGCAAAAGCGCTGGATCGCGCTGCAGCTAAGATCAACGCAGCAGCAGATATATTGAAAGCCAGTTAAATGATTCAAAGAATTATTCTTACAGGACTGATCTTAATCACGAGTGTCATCGCAGGCCAACCCCAATCTGTAAAAGCTACCCAAGAATGGGTAAAGAAAAATGGCCATACCATTATTAAGGATTTTGCTCATTTGCTATCTATGCCAAATGTAGCGTCGGATAAAGTAAACATCCGCAGGAATGCAAAATACATTAGTAATTTATTTAAAAAACGGGGTTTTGATATGCAACTTCTTGAAACTGAAGATGCTAACCCCATAATATATGGTGAATACAAAACACCGGGGGCCAAACGAACACTTTGTTTTTACGTCCACTATGATGGTCAACCGGTGGATTTAATCCAATGGACGCATGGTCCTTTTGACCCGATTCTTTATGATGCATCCATGGATACTGGGGGTAAGCCAATTCCATTGCCAATGAAACAAACCAAGATCGATTTGGATTGGCGGCTTTACGCTCGCTCTGCCGGGGATGACAAAGCGCCCATTATAACCATCCTGAATGCTGTGGATGGGCTTCAATCTTCGAAAATCGGATTTACATCAAACATTAAATTATTTTTTGAAGGAGAAGAAGAAGCGGGTTCTACAAACTTGGAAGCACATCTAACCAAACATAAAGCGCTTTTGGATGATATCGATATTTGGCTGTTTTGTGATGGCCCCATACACCAAAGCCGTCAACCCCAATTGGTGTTTGGCGTCCGTGGCGTAACGGGAATGGAAATAACCGTTTACGGGGCGACCCGATCTTTGCATAGTGGGCATTATGGTAACTGGGCACCGGTGCCAGGACAATCTTTGGCCCATCTAATTGCAACAATGAAAGATGAAAATGGAAAAGTATTAATCGATGGATTTTATGATACGGTGGTACCTCTTTCTGAATTTGAGAGATTTGAATTAAGTAAAATTCCCGATGTGGACAGGCAATTAAAAAAGGAATTGGGATTGGCATATACAGAAGGTAATGGCCGAAGCATTAATGAACGATTGCTCTTGCCATCCCTAACAATCAAAGGATTATTTAGTGGAAATGTGGGGGAGAAAGCGCGGAATGTAATACCGAATACCGCCACGGCTGCTATTGGTGTGCGTCTCGTAAAAGGGAATGACCCGAAGGATATGCTGGATAAAGTGGAAGCTCATATCCGTAGCCAAGGATTTCACATTGTTAATGATGAACCGGATATGGCAACACGGCGGAAATATCCTAAGATCGTTAAGGTCGATCGCCGGGGATCGGGTTATATCGCATCTCGAACATCCATGGAAGAACCCAACGCCAAAGCCATCGTTAAAGCGGTTAGGGCATTTGTGGGGGATGAACTTATTCTTATGCCAGCGCTGGGTGGATCTTTGCCAATATATTTATTTACAGATTTATTAAAAAAGCCGGCCATTATTGTACCTATTGCAAACCATGACAATAACCAACATGCCGCTAACGAAAACCTCAGAATTGCTAACCTTTGGTACGGGATTGACCTCATGGGTGTCATCATGACCATGACAAATTGATGACCCGTTTTTTACCATTATTCATTAGTCTGGCCTTTGGTCAATCCATTTCACTTGTAACACTTGACAGTCGTGTTGAATCATCATTCCGGGGATTGAGTGTGGTAAATCAGAAAGTGGTTTGGGTGAGCGGAACAGGAGGAACTGTTTTGCGGACTATAGATGGTGGAAAAAACTGGGAAAATATATCCGTTCCCAATATGGAAAAGATCGATTTTCGGGATATAGAAGGCTTTAATAAAAATATCGCTATTGTAATGGGCATCGCTTCTCCTGCTCGATTTTATAAAACCACCAATGGGGGTCAAAACTGGAAACTTGTTCATTTTGACGATCGTGAAGGGGTATTCTTTGATGGCATGTCATTTTGGAATAAAAATGATGGGATCGCATTCAGCGATCCAGTGGATGGTCAGCACTTGCTCATTCGAACCACGGATGGGAGTGATACATGGCATGAAATTCCAAAGGTAGGATTTCCCCATAAACTTAATCCCGAATTTGGTTTTGCTGCCAGCGGTACCGGTATTTCGGTTCAGGGGCGCAAGACAGTTTGGTTGGGGATGGGTGGCGTGAAATCCAGAGTATTCAAGAGTGAAGATGGCGGTATGAATTGGTCTGTGGCAGAAACACCGGTAGTTCATGGCGGCCAGAGCACGGGCATATATTCTGTCGCATTTAAGAATAAAAGAGTGGGTATTTCCGTGGGTGGGGATTACACCAATCAGTCCATAAAAAATACCATGGCATACACGAACGATGGAGGTGCAACATGGCAACTTCCTGAAAAACAAACCCATCAATACCGTGAATGTGTGGCCCATTACCGCGGCAAAATATTTTTTGCTGTGGGGCCATCAGGGTTTGATATGACAACTGATAATGGAAAGAACTGGCACCCCCATTATTGGGAAGTGAATAACCTGACCGCTGTGGCTTTTGCCAAAAGATCCAATGTTGGGTTTGCCGTTGGTAAGGGCGGACAAATATATAAAATTAAGGTGAATCATTAATGGAAAAAAAATCCGCTTTAGTCTTGGGTTGTTCCGGCTTGGTTGGCGCTGAAGTATTGAAGTTATGTTTAGAATCGGATACGTATAACAAGGTGGTTACACCTGTTCGTCGCCCATTATTAATAAACCATGAAAAACGAATAGAAAAGGTAATTGATTTTGATATGCCACCTTGGGAAGAAATGTTTCCGTTGGATCATTTATTTTGCTGTTTAGGCACAACTATCAAAAAGGCTGGGAGCAAAACAAATTTCCGGAAAGTGGATCATGATTATCCGCTGGCCTTTGCTGCCGCTGCAAAAAAATGGGGAACGACTGTTTTTAGTGTAATAACAGCCACAGGGTCCAATGCCAACTCCAATATTTTTTATAATCGGGTAAAGGGAGAACTGGAAACCAACCTGGAATCACTGGCCTTAAATTCAACACTCATTTTTCAGCCTTCATTATTATTAGGCGATCGAAATGAATTTCGGCTGGGTGAGAAAATCGGGATGGGTTTGGCTAAACTGACATCCTGGATGACACCCAGTTCTATTCGTGCAATTCATTGTAAAATGGTGGCAAAAGCTATGCTTGTTGAGACCAATTCTAAAAGAACAGGATTCAACATTATTTCAAATAAAGAAATGCATAACAATTGAAATATTTTTAATATAAAGAAAAAAACATTATCTAAAAGGGATAACTTGAATAACAAACAATTATGTTGTATTAATGTAACTATACTAATTATCTTAAATAAAATATTAAACACATACATAGTTATTTGATGAATAATTCATAATAATATTTTTTAATTAGTTTTTTATTGTTTTTTTTCTAAATAGAGAAAACAATTCAATATGATAAAAGGAGGTAATGAATGCTATCATTAATCAAGCAAAAATTATTTTTCACTCTATTTTTATTCAATTTTTCCTTTCTTGTATCTGGAGAGGATAATGTATTAAAACCAATGGATATTTTTGATATAGAGAGTGTTTCAGATCCTCAGATTTCTCCAGATGGTTCAAAAGTTCTTTATGTTAGATCGGGTAGTGATATTATGAATGATAAACGTTATTCTAATATCTGGATCATTAATTTGGACGGCTCTAACAACCGCCCTTTAACTAGTGGTCAAAATAGTAATAGTCAACCTCGTTGGTCTCCAGATGTTAGTCAGATAATCTATGTATCTAATTCATCTGGCTCAGCTCAGATCCATAAACGCTGGATGGATACAGGCGAGACCACTATTCTGACTAATGTTCAGACAGGTCCCCACGGTATCAGCTGGTCTCCCAATGGTAAGCATGTTGCATTTTATGGCACAGTGCCTCAAGGTGCAGATTTTAAAGCTGATCTTCCCACGCCTCCTGCGGGAGCGGAATGGGCAGCGCCGGCTAAGGTAATTGATCGTTTGGTGTATCGATTTGATGGTGTTGGTTATTTGAAGGGTTATAAACATTTATTTGTTGTGCCATCAGAAGGTGGTACTGCGCGTCAGTTAACTTCTGGGCGGTTTAATTTCGCCTCATACAGAGGTGGCCAGACGGTATGGTCTCAGGACAGTAAGTACATTTATGCCTCAACCAATTTACAAGATGATTGGGAAGCAGAAGGCTATCGTCAAAGTGATATCTATCAGATCAATGCTTCAGATGGTTCAATGGATCAGCTTACGGATAGAAATGGTCCTGATGGGAACCCTACACCTTCTCCTGATGGGAAGCATTTAGCTTATACCGGTTTTGACAATAAGAAAATGGCCACTCAAATTTCTCATATGTATGTCATGAATCTAAAAACGAAAAAGATCCGGGAGATTAAAACAAAACTTGACCGAGGTGTTTCCAACCTCAGTTGGTCTGGTGATGGAAAAAACATCATATTTACTTATGCGACAGAAGGTAACACAAAATTAGCTAAAACCACATTAAAAGGTAAAACCAACATAATAACTTCCAGTGTCGGTCGTGGTTATTCTTTAGCCGCTGATGGGAAATTTGTTATTCTGACTACCCGTCCAGATGTTCCTTCAGATCTTGCAGTCGGAAATATAAGGGCCGGCAAATCGAATGTGATTACTTCTGTAAATGCAGATTTATTTTCGAATAAAGAGCTTGGCAAGGTAGAAGAGATCTGGTATAAATCTTCCCATGATGGATTGGATATCCAGGGCTGGATCATTAAACCACCTGGTTTTGATCCATCAAAAAAATATCCTCTAATAATTAAAATCCATGGTGGCCCATTTGCTAATTATGGTGATCGTTTTTATTTGGAAAAACAACTTATGGCAGCGCAAGGGTATGTGGTGCTCTATACCAATCCCCGCGGTAGCACCAGCTATGGTGAGAAGTTCGCTCAGTTGATCCACCATGATTATCCGGGAGACGATTTTTATGATCTAAACTCTGGAGTGGATGCAGCGATAGAGAAGGGTTACATTGATGAAGATAATCTCTTTGTTACTGGCGGCAGCGGCGGCGGCGTCTTAACCTGCTGGATGATTGGCCGGACCACTCGCTTCAAGGCAGCGGTTACGGTATATCCGGTGGTCAACTGGTACAGTTTTGTCCTTTACTCAGATATTCCTTGGACAGGAAAATACTGGTTCCCTGGTATGCCCTGGGACAACGTGGAGCTATACGAAAGTAAAAATCTATTATCGGTCGTAAAGAATGTAACAACGCCTACAATGGTGTTAACGGGTGAGGCAGATTATCGAACACCGATGCCGGACTCAGAACAGTATTATGCGGCGTTGCAATTACTAGGCGTGGAGTCAGTACTGGTGAGAGTTCCAGATGAACCTCATGGAATTTCTGTTCGTCCAAGCCATCACTTAAGTAAAATACAACATATCATGGGATGGATTAATAAGTTTAATAATAAATAAGGAATATTAATATGCACTATCTTAAAAGACTTCTAAGCTTATCACTTTTTATTTTTTCACTTAGTGGTCAGGCGCTTAATTGGTCACCAGAGGTGAGTATTCAATTAAAGCGAATCTCAGATTTAAATTTTTCAACAGATGGTAATCATATTGCGATGGTTGTTAGAGAAGCATTAATAGAAGGAGAAAAATCAGAGTATCTAACTCAAATTTGGGTTTCTAATAATGATGGGGAGGATTTAACACAGTTTACCTACAATAACAAATCCAGTTCACATCCAAGATTTTCTCCAGATGGACAATACTTAGCTTTTGTCAGTAAAAGATCAGATAAGCCACAGATATGGATGATGAGAAGTAATGGTGGTGAAGCGTGGCAGTTTTCTCATGAAAAAGAAGGATTAGGCTCCTTTAAATGGTCATCTAAAGGAGATGCAATTGCTTTCTTAATGAAAGATCCAAAGACTGAAGAAGAAGAAAAAAATGAGAAAGAAAAAAAAGATGTGATAATGGTTGATCAAAATTTCAAATATTCTCATTTATATGTGAAACAGTTTGAATCTAGTCTTGATACATCCAAGGCTGAAAGAATAACTGAGGGAGAATATGATATTACGAGTTTTGATTGGGCTCCAGATGGTAGCCAAATTGTTTTTTCTCATTCAAATGAGCCAACGATTAATTCTAGATATAATTCAGGTGACCTATCGCTTGTTAAAATATCATCTAAAAAAGTTAAAAAAGTTGTTGATGGGGATGGCATAGATACTAATCCATTTTTCTCACCCGACGGTAAGTTAATTGCTTTTGAATCATCTGGGAATAAGCAAGAGCCTATTGGTCTAGATGATTTATATGTAATTAAAAGTAAAGGAGGTAAGCCAAAAAAATTAGGAGAGACTCCAAATAGAAGATTAAATATTATTAGTTGGTCTTCGAATAGTAGCTATGTATATGTTAATGACATAGACAAAACAAACTCAGAAATTTATAAAATCAGTGTAAAAGGGAATGATATTAAGCCAATTCTTCAAGAAAAAGGACGTGTATCTTCAGTCTCATTATATGATAAGGGTAACAAGATTGCTTTGGTAAAAGAGCAATTAGATAAGCCAAGTGAAGTATATATAAGTGAGTTAAATAACATGACTCCAAAGCAGATTTCAAATTTCAATTCTAAATTAAAATTACCTGTACTAGCCAAAACCGAATTAATAAACTGGAAATCCAAAGATGGATTAGCTATTGAAGGGTTATTAACATACCCGTCTAACTATAAAAAAAATAAAAAATACCCATTGGCTTTGATCATCCATGGTGGACCAGCGGGTGTTTTCTCTCAATCATATACGGGTAATCCTGGGATTTATATGATTGAGTACTTAGCTAGTAAAGGATATGCAATTATAAGACCTAACCCAAGAGGGAGTACTGGTTATGGCAAAGATTTCCGTTATGCAAATTTTAAAGATTGGGGTTTTGGAGATTATGAAGATATAATGTCCGGTGTTGATAAAGTTATTGATATGGGGGTTGCTGATTCAAAAAGAATGGCGGTGATGGGTTGGAGTTATGGAGGCTATATGACCTCTTTTGTTGTAACTAGGACTAATCGTTTTAAGGCTGCGAGCATGGGTGCAGGATTACCCAACCTAATTAGCATGACAACTACTACTGATATTCCAGCCTACCTAGTGGCACATATGGGAGGTGAGTTTTGGGATAATTATGAAACATATGAAAAGCATTCTGCAATTTATGGGTTCAAAAATATTCAAACGCCTACTCAAGTAATTCACGGAGCTAACGATCTTAGAGTCCCTTTTACGCAAGGACAAGAATTTTATGTTGGTCTAAAAAGAAAAGGTGTGCCAACAGAAATGGTTGTATATCCAAGGACGCCACATGGACCTCGGGAGCCGAAACTACTTATGGATGTTTCACCTAGAATTTTAGAATGGCTTGATAAATATATTAAACGATAATTATTAAATAAATGAGAAATTCTAGAAGAGATTTTATTAAAAAAGGGGCCGCAGCATTAGCGGCCTTCGGTGTTGCTTCTTCTAGTAGTCTTAAGCTTTTTTCAAAAAAGCCAAGAAAAGCATCAAAATCATTAAGTATTCTTATTTTAGGAGGGACCGCCTTTACGGGTCCACACCAAATAAAATATGCAATTGATCGAGGTCATACGGTTTCTATCTTTAATCGTGGCAAAACAAAACCAACCATAAATAAAAAATATTTCAATAAAGTTGAACATCTTGTAGGTGATCGAAATAATAATTTAAATGTTCTTAAAAATAGGAAGTGGGATGCTGTCATTGATAATTCTGCTACTTATCCACGATGGGTAAAACAGACAACAGATATATTAAAAGAGAATGTTGAGACATATCTTTTTACTTCCTCACTCTCCGTTCATGCAGATTTTTCAGTTAAAGGCATAACGGAAGATCATCCAGTCGCAACTATTGATGATCCAACGATTGAAGATATGAGTGGCTATGGTCCACTAAAAGCATTATCTGAAGAAGTAGCTCAAAAAGCATTTAAAAATAGAGCAATAATTGTCAGACCACATTTAATTGTTGGACCAGGAGATCGAACAGATAGATGGACCTATTGGCCAGTTAGGATTAATCGAGGAGGTGAAGTCTTAGCTCCAGGAGATCCATCTCAACCAGCACAATATATTGATGCTAGAGATTTATCAGAGTTTGATATTCATCTTATTGAGAACAATTTATTTGGGACTTATACTGCAGTTGGCCCCTTAGGAAAACTTAGTATGGCTGAAATGTTATATGGAATTAAAGCTGTCATTAGTAATGATGTTTCATTTAGATGGGTAGATCAGAATTTTATTTTAGAAAATAAAATTAAACCTTGGTCAGAAATGACGGCTTGGATGCCTTCTGGTGGTGAATTTGATGGCTTTTTCTCATTTGGGAATTCTAATGCAGTTAATGCTGGATTAAAATATAGGCCATTAGCCGTTACGGCTCGAGATACATTGAGATGGTGGGAAACCTTATCTGAGGAAAGAAGAGAAAAGCCAAAAGCAGGACTTAGTATAACTAAAGAAAAAGAGGTCCTAAAAAAATGGAAAAGCAAAATAAAATAAAAGCCAATAAAATTATTTCAAATAAAGAAATGGATAAAATTGTATAAGGAGAATATTATGAAAAGACTAAAATACTGGCTATGTTTAATTTTATTGGTCACATTTATTTTTTCTCAACGAACGGCTAAGCCAGTAATCCATGGGAAGCATTGGGTTGCCATTACAGGTAAACCACTTGGCGCAACTGCTGGGGCCACCATTTTTTCCCGTGGAGGCAATGCTGTAGATGCTGCTTGTGCTATGTTAGCAGCCACATGCACTATGTATGATGTGCTAAGTTGGGGGGGTGAGACTCAGGCATTGGTCTATAATCCTAAAACGAAAAAAGTGATTGGTATTAATGCTTTAGGTATAGCACCTACAGGTGCAACTGCTGACTTCTATAAAGAAAAAAAATATAAATACCCTCCACAATTCGGTCCATTGGCAGCCGTTACTCCCGGAACACCTGGTGGATTAATGACAATGTTAGCTGAATATGGTACGATGAGTTTAAAAGAAATTTTAGCTCCAGCAATGGAAATGGCAAAAGGATATCCCATTGAAACTCAAACGGCTAATGGAATCGAACGTCAAAAGAAAATGATCGCTAAATGGCCTTATTCCAAGAAAATATTTTTGGTTCATGAAGGTGAACGCGAAGCGCCCTATCCTGGTGAAATATTTATTCAAGAAGACCTATATAACACTCTCAAAAAGTTAGTAGATACAGAAACTAAAATATTATCACAAGGTGGTTCAAGGGAAGAAGCAATCTATGCTGCTAACGATAGGTTCTATAAGGGAGATATTGCTGAAGAAATCGCCCGATCCACTCAAGAACAAGGAGGCCTAATTACAAAAGAAGATTTAGCAAATTGGAAGGTATATTTAGAAGAACCAGTAAAAGTGAATTATAAAGGTATAGATGTTTATAAGCTCACACATTGGGTTCAAGGTCCTGTCATGCTGCAATCCTTAAACATGCTAGAAGAGTTTGATTTGAAATCTATGGGCTATAATTCAGCTCGATATATTCATACTCTTTATCAGGTTATGAACCTAGCCTTTGCTGATAGAGATTTTTATTACGGGGATCCATACTTTCCTCCAGATGAACCCATTAATGGATTGCTTTCCAAACGATATGCTAGAACTCGAATAAAAGAAATAAACTGGGATAAAAATAATACTAAAGTAAAACCTGGTAACCCTTACAAATTCCAAGTAGGAGAGAATAATCCATTTTTAAATCATCTAAAAACATGGGGAGAAGATAAAAAGCGCCATAATCCAAAAGATGGTAGCCAAGATTTTTCAGCCTTAGAAGCTGAATTTAATATAGGGACTACCACAATACAGGCTGCAGATAAAGAAGGTTGGATTGTTTCTATTACACCTAGCGGGGGGTGGATACCCACAGTTATAGCAGGTAATACAGGTGTGGGTTTAAGCCAAAGAGCTCAAAGTTTTGTATTGAATGAAGATGAAAATCCATATAATGTTATTGAACCTGGCAAACGACCTAGGGCAACCCTGACACCAGCAATGGCAATTAAAGATGGGAAACCCTTTATCTCATTTGCAGTCCAGGGCGGAGACACTCAAGATCAAAATCTACTTCAATTCTTTTTGAATATGGTAGAATTTGATATGAATGTTCAAGAAGCTGCGGAAGCACCTAATATGAATAGTTACCAAATGTATAGTTCTTTTGGTTCGCACAGTAAAGAGGTTGGCAGAATTGTGGTACAAGAAGATACTCCTCCATGGGTAAAGAAGGATTTAAGAAAAATGGGTTATAATGTGGTAACGCGTCATTTAACCTCCGGTCCAATAAATGCTATCTGGTTTGATAGAAAACATGGCACTATGTGGGGAGGTTCATCAAATCATGGCGAGGACTATGGTATTGGTTGGTGATGTATCTTGAAAAACATTTTTTCTAAATTTATTGCACTGATATTTATATTGTTTGCTTTAATGAATATCAATGACCCAGATGGCTTTATATGGGTGCCCGTTTATGTGACTGTGGCTTTTTTACCTTTGATATCTATTGAAAAAGTATCGGTTAGATTATTAAAATTTTGTAGTCTTTTTCTATTTATAGTGGGAACGCTTATGGCGCTTGGACTTTTAAACAGTATAATGCCATGGCAGGCTGATGATCGTATGGGCAATTTATGGGAACACCAGCGAGAAGGATTGGGAATTATCCTTGGCGCTGCCTGGCTTTGTTTTGGTCATAGATTGAAATAATTTTTATATAAAGAAAAAAATATCATCCTAAATTCTGAACTCTTTTTAATATAATTGAGAAATCTGTGAAAAACTTATTTTTACTACTAACCATATTACTGAGTGCCTGTATGCAAAATTCAACACCCCCTAACGCGACTAAAAAAGCCCATAAAATGACCATCCACGGAGATACTCGCATTGATGACTATTATTGGATGCGGTTAACGGACGAACAGAAATCTTCCAAAGAAAAAGATAGCCACACCAAAGAGGTATTGGATTATATTAATGCGGAAAATACCTACACCGAAAAGGGTATGAAACATACGGAAAAATTTCAGAATGATTTATTTGATGAAATTGTGGGACGTATTAAAAAGGATGATGAATCTCTCCCATATCTGGATAATGGATACTTTTACTACACTCGCTATGAAAAGGGTAAAGAGTATGCCATCCATTGCCGGAAGAAAGAATCTTTAGATGGCAAAGAAAAAATTCTGTTGGATGAAAATGTCTTAGCCAAAGGTCACAATCATTTTGCTGTAGGGGGCATGAATGTGAGCCCGGACAACCAATGGATGTCTTACGGCGTGGACCTGGTGAGCCGCCGGATTTACACTATCTATTTTAAGAATCTGATGACGGGTGATGTGCTTAAACAAACCATTCCGAATTCAACCGGAAGTGTAGCCTGGGCTAATGACAACATGACCGTTTTTTATACATCAAAGAATGAAGTGACCCTGCTTCCCGAAAAGATATGGCGTCATAAAGTGGGGACGGATTCTGCCAAAGATGAACTGGTTTACGAAGAAAAGAATGAATCCTTTTACAATGGTGTTTACCGATCCAAGTCCGGTGAATTTATCATCATCTGGAACAGCAGTACTCTTGTGAGTGATTACCATATTTTATCTGCAAACGATCCTGACGGGGAGTTCAATAATTTCTCACCCCGGGGCACAGAACACGAATACAGCATCGATCATTACCAGGACAAATTTTATATTATTACCAATTGGGAGGCCAAAAATAATCGCCTTATGGAGACTTCTGAAAATGCCACCAATATGGGCAACTGGAAAGAAGTGATCGCCCATCGAAATGATGTTCACCTTTTAGGGATGGAAATTTTCAAAAGCCATCTTGTGCTGAATGAACGGAAGGACGGCCTTCGGGGGCTACGGGTTATACATGAACAATCGGGAAAGGATGAATATATTAATTTTGGTGAACAAACCTATACGGCAAGAATTTCTGTGAATGAGGAATTCAACACCAATATTTTGCGATATGGATATGCATCCATGGTGACGCCCAGTTCCACATATGATTATAATATGGATACGGGTGAAACAACCTTAATGAAACAGCAGGAAGTGGTGGGTGGCTATGATCAATCATTATATCGTTCGGAACGTCATTATGCCCTCGCGCGTGATGGTCAACCTGTGCCAATCTCTTTGGTTTATAAAAAAGACCTAAAAAATGATCCAACCTTTAATAATCAAGGTGCTCCAGATAATCCACAGAATTTATTACTTTATGCTTATGGTTCATATGGTTCAACAAGAGATCCTTATTTCAGTTCTACTCGATTAAGCTTATTAGATCGAGGTTTTATCTATGCTATTGCCCATGTTCGTGGAAGTCAGATCTATGGTCGCCAATCCTATGATGACGGAAAAATGCTTAATAAGAAAAATACCTTTACTGATTTTATTGATGCGGGTAAATATTTGGTTAAAGAAGGGTTAACTGATCCAAATCATCTCTTTGCAGAAGGGGGCAGTGCAGGCGGACTCTTGATCGGTGCCATAGTGAACATGGCTCCGGAATTATGGAAAGGCACCATTGCCGCCGTACCTTTCGTGGATGTGGTGACCACTATGCTGGATGCATCTATTCCATTGACCTCAAACGAATGGGACGAATGGGGTAATCCTACAGAAAAACAATATTATGATTATATGCTCTCTTACTCGCCCTATGACCAAGCTAGGGATCGGACTTACCCGAATATGCTGGTTACATCCGGATTTTTTGATTCCCAGGTGCAATACTGGGAGCCGTTAAAGTGGATGGCCAAACTTCGGGACCACTGGCAGGGTGAAAATGTCCTTTATCTTCATATGAATATGGATGCAGGTCACGGGGGTAAATCCGGACGATTCCGCCGTTACCGTGAAGTAGCTTTAGAATATGCCTTCCTATTTGATTTGGTGGGAATTAAAGAATAGGGCTTTTCAATTTTTCCCGTAAATCCCTCATTGCTTGACCGTCTTTTGAGGGTATACGGAGGGAATCTTAAAGGGGGGAGATGTTTAGAATAATGTACAAAAACCGTTTAAAAGTAAACCTCACCGATTTGGTTATTTCCAAATATGTGTGTAAGTTTTAGTAGTTATGAGATTTAAAACAATCCTCATTGGAATCACATTGGTTTCCTCCCTTGCACTCCAGGGGTGTTATACCCAGTTAGCCATGTTTTATCCTGACCCGGAAGAAGAACTAGAAACCTATTCCCGTGCAAGAGTTCGGCCCAGCGTGGATATGTATGCACAGGATTTGGGATCTGGGTCACCTTTAGCCTATTCAACAATGCAGAATCGATTTAGTCCTTTTAGTGGGTACAATAATTATTATAACCCCTATCGTTTTTATAATGACCCCTATTCTGCATATGGTGGCTATGGGTTTGGGTATAATAATAATGGGTATAGTTATAATTTGGGTGGGTATTCCATGTTTATTCCTGTGGAAGGTGAGAAAGATATTCGACAATTCACTAAAGATAGAAATCGGACCACTACCACCAATTTACAGGTGATTCGAACATCTAATACCAATAATAACGCCAGGTCTTCATCCAGTAGGAATAGTGGTTCTTCTGGGAGTTATTCGTCTGGCAATAATAGATCTTCAAGCAGTTCAAGTTCATCTTCTGGAAGTTCCAGTGGTGGTGGTCGTCGTGCCACACGTCGTAATTAATTAGTACTGTATTTAGGGTGCTTTTATGAAAAGCATATCCCGTTCATTATTTTCGATATTTTTACTACTATCCATACTAACATCTCAATCTGCTTCTGAAGCAATACGTCTATTAGAAAATGAAATGGGTTTTGGAGCGCGATCTCTTGGGATGGGTGGTGCAAACATTGCTTTGGGAGATGATCCGTCTGATATGTATTGGAACCCGGCTGGCCTGGCTGGGATTATAAACAAGACCTTTTACATTGAGACCAATAATCTTAATTATAATAATAATACAACATATTTAGATCAGACCACAGGTAATCTGCTCCAGAAATTTGGCCAATTCAATGGTTTTGGGATTGCCTATCCAATTCCAACAATGAGGGGGAGTATGGTCGTTGCCGTTGGATATAACCGCATTCTCAATTATGATGCATTGATGTCATTCTCTGGTTTCAGTATTGAGGATAACACTCTGGATTTTCCCATCAATATTGATGGGGTAGAAAAAACCTATCAATTTTCAGAAAAGGTTCAGCGGAGTGAACAAGTGATAAGTAACGGAGGCATGGAACAACTAACATTTTCTTTCGGAATTGCTTTGTCACCCACCGTTTCTGGAGGAATTTCCGTCTCTCGGTTAACGGGCAAGGAAGAGTATGAATTCGAATTTTCTCAGGAAGATCTTCAAAATACTTATAGTCAGTTCCCAGCAGATTTCAATCAATATAATCTAAAACAATCCTTAATCACTAAAACAAGTGGGTGGAATATCCGCGGCGGATTAAGATCATCTTTCAATGAATGGCTGCGTTTTGGGATTGCCCTGTCACTGCCTTATACGATTCATGTGGAAGAGCGGCATGGTACCGATGAAATACTTACATTTGATAATGGGGATAAAAGCGATGAAACCGTAACCGGAAATTATGATTATAAAGTTCATGCACCCCTGATTGGAGATGTGGGAATGGCATTAACATCCGAGAATTTGGCCATATCAGCCAGTTTGCGTTTTAAGGATTGGAGTGCAACAGAATTCAATCTAAATAATCTATCCAGAGACTCAGATGATTATGCATTATTAGAAGAAGAAAATTCTGTATTAACATTTCAATATCATCCCGTTATGCAGTTGCGGGTTGGCGTTGAATATCTAAAAGAATTTAATGACAGTTTCGGCATCACATTCCGCGCAGGTGGAGGATTAATTCCGTCACCTGATGGGGACAGTAAAGTAGATAAAAGTTATACCACTATGGGATTGGGAATACCAATAGGAAATGCCATAATTCTGGATGCAGCTTATATCTTTTCCCAGTGGGAAAAGATATCCAGAGATTGGTATACACCGGCAGGTGCCACAGAAGAAGTACAGTCTGGTCGATTCCTGGTGAATTTCTCGTATTTATTTTAATTATAAAGATTCATTGAATTCTATTTGGAATTCGGTGAGTCACTCGACTAATTTTCCGAGCCTTTTTTGAATTCTAAAGAGGTGTTAATATATTTAACAACGTGTTTGTTAGGGGGCTCGGTAGCTCAGTCGGTAGAGCAGAGGACTGAAAATCCTTGTGTCGGCGGTTCGATTCCGTCCCGAGCCACACTAAATTATTAGGTAATCCATCGTCGATTCGGGAGGTCTCAGCGGATTTTCGAATCGCAATGCGATTCTTCTGCTCTACCAACTTAGTAGCATATATGTAGCAGTATTCACCCCAAAAGGCTAGATTTTTGATAAATCAGGCTTCTTAACTTACAGCTATAAATAAAGGGTTTTATGATGGTGGAAAGCGAGTTCGAAGCAAGTTCGAACTGACGACCTCTTGAATGCCATTCAAGAGGTCTATAATTCATCATTCTATTTTTTAATATTATATGCTTTTAAAAATAAAAAATATACCAAATGTAACTTGGTCTTCAAATACTCCTTTAAATTTCAAACCCAAGTTAAAAACTTTCCTATTTCTGTGCTTAGGACTTATTATTTTTGGATTTGGGTCTTCTTTGCTTTTTCATGCTTCCATTGGTAATGCTCCATGGGTTGTTCTTGCAGAAGGTTTATCAATTAAATTTAGCTGGTCGATTGGTTTTGCAACCTTTATTTCTAGCATAATAGTATTATCTATATGGCTTCCATTACGTCAAAAACCTGGGCTGGGAACAATAATGAATATTGTTATTATTGCAGGAGTTTTAAATTTATCAATTTATCAATTAGATTTTTCATCTAACATTATTTTTATAAATCTATTTACTGCATTAGTTGGTACTGTTACTGCTGGGGTGGGAAGTGGAATATATTTAATAGCAAACTTGGGCCCTGGTCCTAGAGATGGCTTAATGACTGGTTTCCAAAAACTTTCAGGCTACCCGATTGCTTGGGTAAGAGCATTTATTGAAATAACTGTAGTTTTGCTTGGATGGTCTCTTGGGGGAAATGTAGGCTTAGGAACGCTTATTTTTGCATTTGGAATAGGTCCAGCTTTAGCATTTGGAGTTTACTTAGTAAGTTTAATAAACAAAAGAGCTCCACTTTAAGTGAGGCTCTTTGACCCAGAGGCGTTTCATTTAAGTAATACCATCTTTAGGGTCTTAACAAAGTCTTTGGTCTGTAATTGATATAGATAAACCCCAGCACCTACAGGGTCACCATAATCATTGGTGGCATTCCATTTAACGGAATGATAACCAGCGGAGGTGTTCTGGTAATTAAAGGTTCTCACCTTTTGTCCCAGCATATTGTAAATCGTTAAGGTTATATCACTTACTTCTGGTAGGTCAAAACGGAGTGTCGTAGTTGGATTGAAAGGATTTGGATAATTCTCATGTAAGGCAAACTCAGCAGGTACACCTTCACCTTCTGTAGAAAGAAACTCATAACGATTCACGAACACTACTCTGTCATCCCCTGAAACTTTTACTGTATCAATACCATCGGTAGCACTTACGCTTAACTTAAGGGTAACTCTTGATAACATTGCAAAATTAGGGTACCAAGTATCGATGATATCACGATAGTAAATCGTCAAAGATGTATCTGCTGTTTCATAAATAATCTCCGCTGGTAACTGCCCCACACTTACAGATATGAGGTATTCAATTGTGTCGATATCCACGTCTTTACTCTCCGACCATTTCAGTTCGTAGGTATCCAAAAAGCTTGTTTTAGTAATATTAATAGTATCTAAAGCGCTACTCACCCACTCAAAAGCTGTGGGTGCATCCTGCACTGGAGTTACACTTAAATTAAATGATACGCTATCAATAAATAAGCTATCTGTAGCAATTAAAGATATCTTCGTTTTTCCATTCCAATCTTCTTCTGGATTTAAGAAAAGAGTGTCAGATGATATTGAACCTTTTACTACAGTTGTATCAATATTTAAAGTTAAATAAAGTGGGTAAGTGGGATTTGGTTTACTTAAAAGAGGAATCTGTAAAAAATTATCTTCATTTATCTCTTGATTTGAAATATAGTTGAAAGTGGGTAATACATTAGATGGTGGTAAAATTTTTGCTAAAAATGCAATTAATGTATTTGTTTTTCCCCCAGAAATAACATATTCATTATTAGACGTTATTTTAATATTGTTCATTTTAGAATGAAAAATCTCAGTACCTTTATCATCCGTTTTAAGTAAAAAAGAATAAAGAAGTTTTCCACTACTAGCATCCTTTTTAAAACCAGCAGAAATAAAGTTGCCATCATTATCTTCATTAACTCCTATAATGCTTCCACCAAACCATGACTCTGTTTTAAAAAAGTATTTTTCCCAGACTAAAGTTCCTTCTGAATCTGTTTTATATAAGGCAGCTCCTTTGAATGAATCATAGCCACTAATAATATATCCACCATCAGAAGTTTGATTAACAATCTCACCCTTAGAAGGAGAACTATCTTGTAACATTTTATACCATTTTTGATTACCATTAGAATCAAATTTTATTATACATGTAGCCGCTTCTTGCGGTATGTAATAAGCTGATTGTCCAGTAACTATATATCCATCATCGGATGTTTCTTTAACATAAGTTCCTAAATCTTGATTGTGATAATCCATTCCTTCTCTGTCAGAACCACCAAACGTTCTAGTCCAAAGAGTGTCGCCCACTGAATCGGTTTTAATTAACCATAAATCAGTTAAGTAATTAGTTACATCTTGATAATAATCAGTACTTGTAGTTATTGAACCTGTAATAATATATCCACCATCTGAAGTTTGTTCAACATGCTCTCCCTTATCGTTACCAACTCCTCCATCATAGTATTTATTCCACTCTTCAACTCCCTTAGAATCAGTTTTAATTAACCAAATATCTTCTCCAGTCCCATTATCATTCCCATGGTTTAAACCTGAGTATCGTACTCCAGTAATAATATATCCACCATCGGTTGTCTGTTGTATAGAATTACCAAAATCAAAAGAACTTCCACTACTTCCAAACTGAGGACCTGAGAAAGAATTAGTCCAAAGAGTGTCGCCCACTGAATCGGTCTTCATAATCCATAAATCCATTTCTATGCCATGCGTGGAGCCTGTAACTACAAAACCACCATCTTTTGTTTGAGCCATAGCATTGATTACATTTTCTAAGATTGTACCTTTGCTATATGTTTTTACCCAAGATGCATATGGCTTATCCATCCATAGGGAATCTTGAGAAAATATAATTGAGGTTAAAAGAAATAATGTTGAAAAGAGAATAATATTTTTCTTCATAATGAATTCCTTTGGTGCTGGTTCTAACTTATCTAAATCTTTACCACAATGCTTGCAAACAATTGCCTCTACCTTCACCATTTCAGCACAATATGGACATCTCTTTTTTCCTCCTCGGTCTAATTCTTTCTTTTCAACTTTAGCTAAATCTTCTTTTGCAATCAATACAGCAATGAAACCAATAAGTGGGCTAAGGAAGGTTGAAAGTAAAAAGTAACCGAAAAAAGACTTCCCTTTCCCTGAAGCAAGCATTCCGCAAAGTATAGATAGTATGAACCAAGTTAGATAAATCATTAATTCTTATCCTTTATTTGAACCAGAGGCGTTTCATTTTGATTCAGAAAAGCTACTAACAATACCATTTTCAAGATAAACATAATCATATATTCCGCCTGAGTAAACCATCTGTATTGTAGTACCAAAAGAAAAGGTACTTTTATTTTCGTTTGAGGGTCTACCTAATGATTCTATAACTGCTTTTTTTGACATACCAATCATAACCCGACCATTCATTATAGCACTTCTGTATTTACTTGGGTATTGGGAATATCTTTTAAGCGTTGATTTTTTGATTTCTTTTTTTCTCTTATTTATAGCTTCAATCTTTTTTTCAATTAGTAAATCATTAAAAGGAAGAGCAGACTCGTTTTCTTGCGTAAGAAATAGTTTATAGAGCCATCCAACATTTCCATTGTACTCTGCTCTATATGCATATGAAGTACCAAATGGTTGTATCTCTGGATATATAATAATTTTTGATTTAGCATCAAATCTTATAAAATTTGATGGTTCGGGTTTATAATCACCTAAATTCAAAAGACCAGATTCACTCAATTGTAATTCAAATCCATTCTTCAATTCGTTCTCATACTTTTTTCTAATATTTTTATTTTTTTCTTTGACAATTAATTCATCTAAATATTGAATTTCATTTTGAAGGTTTTGTATTTGTTCTTCTTTAAGATTCTTAAGATTATTTAATGAATCTAATTGAGCTATTAGATATTTCTGTGAATTAGCAAAAGCTATTACAAATAATATGAGCCAGAGGCGTTTCATTTAGATTTGATTATTTTTCAATCCTTTCTATACCACCCTGAATTGTCCTGCTTTCATCTCTACTTGGTATCCCCATATAACCATCATCATAAGATTCAACACCTATTCTGTCAGAAGCTTCAGTTGAAAACTGCAAATTGTACTTTGCATAGAGATTTCTATCGGTATGACTTTCATCAGGAACTCTATAATTTACTTTGTATGTATCTCCATCTACATAACGATATCCATAATCTGGGTGGTTATCATAATACCAATATATGTTAGTATTTGTGTATGCTCTGTAAAACCCTAAAATGTATTCAACACCATTATTTGGTATATCAGTATAACAGGTTTTCGCACCAGTTAAATCTTTGTTAACCATAGTGTAATCAACTGGTACTTTATCGTTATTTTTTGTGTAAAGTAAAAAATAATTATTATTAATCCACAACCTTTGTTCTATATCTTCATCAGCAACTTCTATATCTGCGTCCCAATACATATTTGTTCCACAATAAGTAGTTGGAGTCGTAGCAGTAAAATTAACACTACTATTTTTTGGTACTTCAAACTCTGCAGACCCACCTGTATTTATAGTTATCCAATCGCCCTCATTATCAATTCTATATCCTACATTTACAAGAACTGTACTTGTCATCTTAACAAGCCTGTAGTTAATAACATTGACGGTTATAATACTGGAACTGGCAGAATTATCCGACTTATCAGTCGCCTTTGCATATATTTGATAGCTACCGTTATCACCAACATCAGTATCCCAATTGAAAGTATGAATTGCCTCACTACTCTCAGAAGTAGCACTTAATACACCATTCACAAAAAACTCAACACGGGCTACTTCATCATCGTCAGTTGCATCAACAGTTACCTTTACAATACCAGTTAGTTCAGCACCCGCTTGAATATTTGTTATCATTGCTACGGGTGGTGTTTTATCAGGTTCGGGTTTGTCTTCACAGGATAAGACTATAAATAATCCAAGTAGTATGGTTAGTTTTTTCATTTTATTCTCCTTTTTTTGAGCCAGAGGCGTTTCATTGGTCTTTGCTTTCTTTAATTATTTTACGATTTTGAATAAAGCCTATTATTGTACCACTAATACTTAATAATCCACCCAAAACGATTAATCCAAGTTGAATGAGGTTTTTTTCTTCAGCATAGCTCATCCAAATACCTCCGATGCACATAGAAATAAGTCCTATAGAACTAAATAAATTTGGGTCCAGTTCTAATATTTTTTTCATTTCATTCTCCTTTATTTGACCCAGAGGCGTTTCATTTAAGAATGCCCCATTTTCTTCCACCTAATATCATTTGGGCGATAATCGAATTTCAACTGCGTCACCTTCTTGTGGTTGAAAGCGAATATAAAACACATCCTTTTCCGGGCGTTCATAACTCAGGGTTTGATGGGCACCTTCAGTAATACCTTTGAAAGCAACATAACTATCGCCCATATTTGTTAATTCAAATCTGTGTGCTTTCGGACTCGCGGGTGATAAGAAATTGTCAAAGAGTTGCAAACGCAATTCAAGTGTGCCATTTGATTCTTTGATATGAATAATCTCTACGAATTCTGTACCTGATTCATTGGTTGAACGAACTAATGCAACAATAGTACCTGAACGAGGTGTAAGCCATGTTTCTTCCAGTATATTTCCATTAATTGGACCTTGCCAACTACCAGTAAGCCAAGCAAGGCTATCTACGCTAAGGGGTTTACTAGTTTGGCCCCACACAGAATTAATTACAAATAATATGACCCAGAGGCGTTTCATTTTGAGGCGTAGTTTGGTTGGTAGGGAATTACTTCCCTTGGGAATGGTAGAAAATTATAATTGAAAATTATTTTCATAAGCGTCTCCAATGTTATATGGTATGTGGAACGCCAGACCCTACAACTTACAAAAAATTATATAACAATGTGGGTGTGTCTTTTATTTAAAGGGTACCACCCCCCAAAGGGTGTTTTAGGTTGAGTTTTTTGGTTGAAAAAGTGGGGGAGGGGGAACCTTTTTAGTATAGGTAGCATATATGTAGCACTGGAACCAGTACTTTTATAAATTAATAGTACAGGTTAATAAACATTCAATAACAATAAGGTGTTATTTAAAGCTACTGAAAATCCTTGTGTCGGCGGTTCGATTCCGTCCCGAGCCACACTAAATTTATAATTGAATAAAAAAAATAGATTAATAAAATGAAATTAAAAAAAATAATACCCATGCTTTTATTATCAGTTGTACTTGCTGATGAAGGCGATATAACAGATTTTACGCTACAGAATGGACTTAAGGTTATTATCATGGAAAAACATGCCGTTCCTGTAGTATCTGTAAATCTTTGGTATGATGTAGGTAGCCACGATGAATGGGATGGAATCCGTGGAACTGCTCATTTATTTGAACACATGATGTTTCGAGGAACTCCATCTATTCCTGATGGTCATCTTGATAGTTTATTAAAAGAAGTTGGTGGAGATTTGAATGCAAGTACAAGCGATGACCACACTATTTATTATGAAAGATTACCTGCTGTTAATTTAGAGCTAGCTTTTAGAATAGAAGCCGATCGCATGCAGAACCTTATCTTGAATCAAGAAACTCTTGATACTGAAAGAGAGGTTGTTCATGAGGAAGAAAGGCAAAGAAGCGCAAATCCGATTCAAAAGCTAATATTAAAATATTTAAGAAGTTCTGTTCCAGAAGGGCATCCTTACGCAGAAACGCCGATTGGAATCATGGAACAATTAGATACTGTATCTGTTAGTACCTGCCAATCATTTTATAAAATGTATTATGCTCCAAATAATGCTGTATTAGTTATTGTTGGTAATGTAAAACCTCAAAAAGTAAAACAACTAGCTGAAAATTATTTTGGTGCTATTGCAAGGTCAAAAAATTTACCTGAAAATCCAGACCTTTCTCTTCCTCCGCGTGAAAAGAAAATCACCCTATTAGAAAAATCTTCCTTCGATATTCCTGTAACTTTTATGGGCTATCAAATTCCTCCTGCGAAACATGATGATATCCAAGCTTTAGTAGTGCTAAATAGTATACTGTCTGGAGGTGAAAGTTCAAGGTTAAGTCAGCGACTTGTTCGAAAAGATAAAATTGCACTTTTTTCTGCAGGCCAGCCTATCACAAGGCAAGGCCCAGGGCTCTTTTTTTATTTTGCAGTTTATTTTCCACATATTAAACCTGCAAAGATTGAAAGTACCATTATTGATGAATTAGAAAAAATTAAGAAGGATGGAGTTACAGAACAGGAGCTAACTAAAGCTCAGAAACAATTACTAGCAGCCAAAATTTTTGAAAGATACTCTGCCTCTTCACTCGCAAATAGTTTAGGGAGTGCTCAAATGACCTATGGAGATTATAGGGAATATGAGACAGAGATTGAACGATTTTCAAAGGTATCTAGTGAGGACATAAAAAGAGTCGCAAATACATATTTTATTGATAAAAATTTATTAGTGATGCATATATCACCTGAGAATATTGGATTTGGTAAAAAACTTATGATGCGTCTTGCATCATTATTCATGTAAGGTTATATATGAAAAAATTATTTTCTTATTTCTTATTATTTAATTTGGTTTTTCCGCAAAACGTCACAATTAAATATCCTGATTTTGAAGAGAATACTCTTCAAAATGGTTTAACAACTTATGTGGCAAAACATACAGAGCAACCTGCTGTATTTTTTAAGTTACTAATACCTCTTGGAGAGTTTGATTTACCTAGCAATCAAAAAGGTTTAGCATCCATGACTGCAGATATGTTATCAAAAGGAACACAAACTTATAATGCAGATGAATTTTCTGAAGCAATTGAATCGACCGGTGGCTCATTATTTGCATCTGGTGGAGATGAATACACTACTATTTCCGGTAGGTTTTTAAAGGAAGATCTTTCATTAGGATTAGAACTCCTATCTGAAATGCTTATTAAGCCAACATTTCCTAAAGATGAATGGAAGTTACTTGAAAGACAAGCATCTGAAGCAGTGAAAACCTGGCACTCAGATGCTATGACTGTAGCTTTGGCACATTTATATCGATTAGGTTTTGGTGATGTCCCAATTGGAAACATTATGACCAAATCCTTATTAAAAAATATCGATCTCAAAAAGATGAAAAGTTTTCATGAACGGCTAGTACCTCAAAACTCTATTTTTGTATTAATTGGTGATATAGAAATATCAAAAGCAAATGAGTTAATCAATCAAACATTTGAAGCTTGGAAAGCTGTTGACTCAAATCAAAATAGGGTAAATATTAGTTTTGCCGATATAAATGGAATCAGGTTTCGGCTAATTGATAATCCTGAGTTAGAACAAGCTACAATTGGTGTTGGATTTAAAGGGATTCCTTCTAATCATGAAGAGCGTCACGCATTGAATTTAGTCAATTATATTTTTGGTGGACATTTCTCATCCAGGTTAAATAAAACTATACGTGCTGAAGGTGGTAAAACGTATGGTATTAGCAGTCAGTGGCAAAGTTATCGCGATTTTGGTGTTCTTGGTATAATGACATCAACCCGAGTTGAAGAGGTAAGGAATACTTACGATCTTATTATTAATGAAATGCAAAAGTTAGTTGATTCTGGAATCACGGAAGATGAATTGGTTAGGGCAAAATCTTATATAACAGGTTCTTTTCCGCTTCGCTTTGAATCCCCAACAAGTTATGCAGATCGAGTAGCATCTAATAATTATTATGGATTTACAATGGAGGATAGGAAAAATGTTATAATTAATAGAAATGCAGTAACACTTAATAAAGCAAATGAGATTGCAAGAAAATATTATTCGCCAGAAAATATTATTTTAGTCATTGTTGGAAATCAAAAAATTATAAAAGATAAAGTATCTGATATAGGCTTATTTGATGAGGCTTATTACAAAGATGATCCAAAATAATCTCTTTTAAAATTATGAGAAGATATAAGAAAACTATTATTCTTATTCATGGTTTTCTGGGGTGGGGAACAGAAGAATTGTGCGAGATAGGTATGAAGCTTGATGATGAGATTTCTCGTAGAAAAATCACTAACAATAAAGGTGTTATTTAAAGCCACTGAAAGGTATTATGCACCGCTAATGTCTACTGAAGGCTACTGAAATTGAGGAGTTCGTATTATGTTATATAGGAGATTGTGTATGCTTATAATCTGATATATTTAGCGTATTTGCCATATTAATGAAGCATATAATACATTAGATTAATTTTTTATTAAAATACTGTCCTTAAGATACGATAGTATTAAGTTTCACTTGTTAAATAAGCACAACTAATTATTTGGATATACAAATGAATCAAAAAGAAATCGGAACTCTTAACAAATTTATAATTGGTATCACTCTAATACTCATTTCTTCAATCTTTGGTTGCCAGGAAAGACCCAAAACCACAATCTCGGATTGGGTTCCATATGATGAATCGGAAGAGATCGCTCAAAATGCTGAAAATGAATCGATTCGCCTAAGATATAAACTAATTCAATCTCAAGTAACTGATAAAAATGTAATGCTAAAGAGCATAGAAAATCAGTTGGAGTACTTCAATGAAGAAGATTATACCGCATTGCTGCCACTAATATATGAGCAGGACATTCCAACGATCCAGAATTATGTGGCTGATGGGAAGCTTTCCTATGAACTAATAACTAAGTGGTACCTATATCGGATCGCAAAGTTCGAAAACAACAAGGACACCTATCTCAATGGTATTATAGCTGTGAATCCAAATGCGGTTATGGAAGCTAAATTAAAAGATGGTAGTAAAGCAGAATCTGACCATCCAATTTATGGTATACCGGTTTTGCTAAAAGACAATATTAATTTTGAAGGACTACCCACAACTGCTGGTGCGCACGTATTAAAAGAGAATTATACCAATGATGCTTTTATTGTTGCACAAATTAAAGGCAACGGTGGAATTATATTGGGCAAAACATCCTTAAGCGAATGGGCTAATTATAACTGTTTGGATTGCCCTAATGGTTTTAGTGCAGTAGGTGGCCAAACGCTGAATTCTTATGGTCGTAAAGTCTTTGATACTGGAGGTTCCAGTTCTGGTAGTGGAGTATCCATCGCGGCAAACTATGCACCTGTTGCTGTTGGAACTGAAACTTCAGGTTCTATCCTATCGCCCTCCAGTGCCAGTTCGCTCGTAGGCCTTAAACCAACCGTAGGCTTGTTAAGTCGAGGTGGGATTGTACCAATTTCGAGTACTCTTGATACACCTGGTCCGATGACTAAGTCTGTTATTGATAATGCCATTCTACTTTCAGCAATGACAGGGGAAGATCCAAAGGATATTGCCACAGCTGATAATCCAAAACATGTAGAATACTGGCAAAATTTAAGCACCGCTTCATTGAAGGGAATGCGTTTTGGAGTTAATAAATCTTTTTTATCAGACTCAACCTATTTAACAAATATCAAGAACCTAACCTCCTTAGGCGCAATAACTATTGAATACGACCCTGAAAAAATTGAGCTAAATGGATTTAGCACATTATTACGTGGAGACATGAAATTGGACTTAACAACATATCTAAGCGAATATGGTTCATCTACACTTAGTGTTAAGAACCCTGCCGATATTGTAGCCTATAATATTGAAGATACTTTAATTAGGATTCCATATGGACAAGGTAGATTTGCCGGAATAGTTGAAGAAGAGATAAGTGAAAAATCATTAGACTCCCTTAGAATAGCACTAAAGGAAGCAACTACTGCTTTCTTCGAAAATCTAATACAGGAACACAAGTTGGACGCTATCTTATCTAAAAACAATCGAGGCGCTGGTTATGCAGCAGCAGCTAAATACCCTTGTCTTACTGTACCAATGGGATATGATGATGAAGGCCGGCCTGTCGGGTTAACATTTATTGCTCGCCCTTTTGAAGAGGACAAGTTATTAATGATGGCCTACGCTTTTGAGCAAGGAACAAAACTGAGAAATCCACCGGCTGGATATTAGGCATTAGATAATTATGACACCATAATACTGCACTTTCACTAACTATTTATATAGAGTAAGTGGAATATTCATTGTCCCTTTGATGTTTTGGGTTGCTTACAAATATTTCCATAATAGCAGGCATGTACAGAAAGATATTAAATGAAACGTCTCTGGCTCAAATAGTCTCTTAACGGAGGCTATTTTTTATTCTAATCGTTTTTAGCAATATTTCCATTTACCATCACAAAATCTATGGATCGAAAAGCTTTAATATTCTCATCCGGATTTCCATCAACTGCAATAATATCTGCAAAATAGCCTTCTTTTATCTGACCCAACTCATCATTTTTACGAAGCAGTTTAGCGCCCA
>Ga0315339_1001046_pt1 | contig 27164 bp, 27 predicted proteins | sample ASW17metaG_FD_204514 | JGI IMG/M metagenome (GOLD analysis project Ga0315339, IMG submission 204514) | Ammonia-oxidizing marine archaeal communities from Pacific Ocean, United States - ASW #17 | ecosystem: Environmental > Aquatic > Marine > Oceanic | place: USA: California | collected 2016-12-05 | reverse complement strand
CTCGGCGATGACGGTTATATTTTTACCTGGAAAAAGCGGAATATAGACCTCTGGCAATTCCACGCCCAACACTACAACCCGGCCTTCTTCAAGCCCCAAACGTTCATAGGTGAATTCATCATCCCAATCGACTAGATTCACCAAAACTTCCACCCTCTTTTGTCGCCGAGTCCCTCTAACCCCGAACATTTTCTTAACATCGATTATTCCAATTCCACGTATCTCTACATGATCCTGAAGGATTTCAGGACTAAGTCCCACGAGAATCCCTTGGGCTTTTCTATTGACTATTACCACATCATCAGCGACCAAACGATGCCCACGTTCTACTAGATCTAATCCGACTTCACTTTTACCGATGCCACTACGCCCCCTAAAAAGCAACCCGACTCCATCCACATCGACCAACGTACCATGTACAGATAATTGCGGCGCAAAGACCCCATCTAAGTAAAAATGAATCAGATGAATAAACTTTGCCGTATTAAAATCTGATTTGAGCAATGGAATTCCGCGCTCCTCCGCTAATTGTCTTAATTCGGGTTGAACCCTGCCACGACCGGTTAAGATCACACATGGAATATCGAATTGATACATAATCTCAAGTGCTTGACGGCGGCGAACCGGTGTCAGACTGCGCAAATACTCTACCTCCGTATTCCCGAGCAACTGGACCTGGTCCAAGGTGAATAGTTCAACAAAACCCGCCAATGCCAATCCTGGTCGATGGGCATCACTACTATTAATGCTCTTATGCAACCCCTTTTCGCCCGCCACAATCTTCAACCCCAACAAACTACCGTAGGTCGATACTAAATCTTTTATTGTCAGCTCACTCATCTTCTTTTAAACCTTCGAAAATCCGGCGGTAACCGTCATATCTAGCTTGCACGATTTGCTGGCCTTCAACCGCTTCCCTTACTCCACAATGCGGCTCGTGAAGATGGCTACAATCGGCAAATTTGCATTGACTTAGCATCGGTTCGAATTCAGGGTAATAGGTATCCAATTCCGCGGCTGTAATCCCCCAAAGCCGTAGTTCCTTTATACCCGGTGTATCGGCGACATATCCACCCTGTTTCAATTTAAACAAATGTACAGCTGTCGTTGTGTGACGCCCCCTATCGTGCCGAGTCATTATTTCTCGGGTTTTCAACCCTAAGCCTGGCTCGATAAAATTGAGCAGACTCGACTTACCCACTCCTGATTGGCCAACTATAATCGAGGTTCGCCCCAGCAAAGCACCCTTGAAATCATGCATTCCTTCGCCACCTAATGCGTTGGTCAAGAAGACCGGATACCCCAGCACCACGTAGGGAGCCATCAGTAAAGAGGCTTCATCTATTGAGATTAGATCTATTTTATTGATGCAAATGATAGGCTGTAAATTGCCTTTGACTGCCATCAAGATCGCGCGATCGATAAAACCGGTTCTGGGAGAAGGTTCCCGCGCGGATACAACAACGACCAATTGGTCCATATTTACGGAAAGAATCTGCTCGAAGGGCCGGGCACCACTGGCGCCACGGGAGAACTTGGAAGTCCGTGGATGCACAACCTCAATAACGCCCGATTGATCCGCTGTTGGGACAATATCGACCCAATCGCCAACAATGACCGGGGCATTTGCCTTGCGATGTCCGGATTTCAACCTGCCCCTGATCTCGCATAACCAGTTGGCCTGGTCGATTTCGACCAGGCACTGGAGGCCCGATATCCTGATAACACGACCCCGCAAGATCGTTCCCCCTCCCCTATTCACCTTGGGAGAGACGCTCAGAGAGGTAGTTCGGATAATTTAATTCGGCAATCTTGCGTTGAGTTATTTTTACTGGATACTCAACGCGCTGGAGCTCGACGCAATGCTTTTCGGTATCCCACAAAGCAAAAGATGCGCGCCAATCCCCATCGCGGGGTTGCCCTACGCTGCCTACGTTGATCAGGTATAAGTGGGGGCCAATGGCAACAGTTGACGAGGTAAGAGAAACAGGTTTACCGTTCGCCTTACAGAATATGGCCGCTTCGTGTGTGTGCCCGACAAAGGATAGAGACCAATCGAGGCGATCCATACACCAAGCGACCTTTTCGTACATATAAAGGGGTTCCCATTCCTCTGGCTTGAGGGGATTCGCATGAGCAAAAACAGCGTCATATTCAACCCACCGATAAGCGGCTTGGCGCAAATAATTGACTTCACTATCCTCTAATACTTCACATGCATGGTACAAGGACGGTCGAGCGAGTTGGTTAAAGCTTTGAATATAGGTAGGATCGATGACTGCCTGGTCGTGATTGCCTAATATTATCTGGGCTCCGACCTCTTTTAAGCGATAAATACAACCTAGGGGGTCGGGGCCATATCCGACGACATCACCCAAGCAGAGTATGCGGTCGACTTTTTTATTCGCCGCTGCAATTAAGACAGCCTCAAGTGCCTCAAGATTCGCATGAATATCCGCAAGGACCGCCATCTTCACGATGCTCTCGTTATCGCCTGTTGATTGGCCTCGGTTCCCCGAGTATCCTTGCCGCTGCTATACGTCATCTTTTCGTACACATATTCAATAAATCCCTTGCGCATTTCCTGCTCTATAAGCAGGAAACGATAGTGCAGCACTAGGCAGCCGCGCTCTTGATCTTATTCTATCGACTGATTTTCACCGTGGTGGCCTCAATTGTAAAAGGAATCCGTTGAGAGTCACCGTAGAGCAATAGCGTAGTCACCATCGGTTCCAGCGAAATTAGGGCGGGCTAACAGTGCGACACCACCAGCGCTGATATCTCGGATTTGCACCTTGCATTCTTTCAGGTCCGCCTCGGAGCCTCCCTCCTGTATTTCGGCAATAGCCCCTTTTATACGATCACCATCATAATCGGTAATTTTAAGCATTGTCTTGTCAACGTATCCCTTTGAAATATGCATCATTTTTGTATTCCAAGAACAATTGGCCCGTTCTAACTGTCGTCTTTCTTCCGAGTTGGCTGTCCAGCGCACCTTACTCGAAACCAACTTCTTACGCACAGAGTCGATGAGTATCAATTGCTTTTCGGAAAATTCATTGTACTCTTGAGCTTGTTTAATAGCCTTATCTAATAGCTGATCGAACTGAGGACCTTGGCGGCCGGCTGATTTTTGCTTGACGCGCTACGATAGCCAAGACTTCGCTTTGCGGTCCGTTTAGCCCGCGCGTTTTAGCCAGTTGGTAAAATGTAGTCCAGGATGCTTTTTTCTCAAGACGAGCGGCATATAAAAGATCGACGAGCCTTATGAGCAATAAGCCTACAACGAGGACAAAAACCGCGATTACAAACCAATAGATGTGATTTAGATTTGCGTCCTCTATGCCAAGGTAGGCATTCGCAGCAAGCAAAGCCAGCATCTGTTGCCTCCCTGCCGGCGAGAGCCGACATGAGAACACTCAATTAAAAAGAGCACTTATAGAGGTCTCTTCGTGTATCGCGCGAATAGCATTGGCAAAGAGCGACGCGACAGAACAGACTTGAACCTTTGGATTGCCCTTGCCGGCGGGCAATGGGATAGTGTCGGTAATTGCTACGCCTTCGAGACCGGACTGATCCAAACGCTCGATGGTTTCACTCGTTAACGTACCGTGGACACAACCGGCATATATATTTTTTGCTCCTCGATCTTTAACTGCAGCAGCTCCTTCGAGAATCGATCTGCCCGTTATGATTTCATCGTCAAAAAAGATCACATCGTGGCCTGTCACATCTCCAATCACACCATGGACTTGTATGCTACCATCACCTCTCGTGCGTCGATCTACGACCGCAAGGGGCAGACCAAGGCGCTTTGCATAAGCTTCTGTGACCTTGGCTCGACTGATATCGGGAGCAACAATAACGAGTTTTTCCCGCTGCACCCCATCATAATGGGCACAGATTGTGGGAACACCGCTTAGTTGGTCGATGGGAATTCGGCTAAATCCCATAATTTGTGGACTGTGTAAAGTCATGGTAAGAATGCGATCTGCCCCTGCTTCGGTTATTAGGTCGGCCATTAGGCGACCTGCAACCGATATTCTTGGCTCGTCTTTGCTGTCGGCTAAAGCATACGGGTAATAGGGCAGCACCGCGGTAATGCGACGAGCGGACGCGTATTTCAAAGCGTCTAGGGCAATGAGCAACTCCATAAGGTGATCACTGACAGGCGGGCATGAGGTCTGAATAAAAAAAACATCACAACCGCGCACATTCTCGCAGATCTTTACTTTGATGTTTTCGTTGCTAAAGCTGATAAATTCGATAAGACCGGGGTCTAAGCCTAAGGACTGACAGATGCCAATTGCGAGCTTTGGATTGCTCTGCCCCGTGAAAACCTTTAGGTCATTAACCATCCAATATAGCGGCCCCCACCCCCTACAACATATCCATTGTCAAGCGAGCCTGCGCTGCAATTGGGTATTGCGAAAATTTACGAGTGATCAACTCTAGTAATTCCCGTTGCCTATTAAGGTCTCCCACCAAACCGTATACTCTTGCGGCTTCCATTTGAGCCATTCCTTGGCGAATGGTACCCGCTTCCTGTGCAGCATAAGCCTCATAGTGCTTACCCGCTTCTAACAATTGGCCCTCAGCTTCTAAACAGGAGCCCAAACCGCTCTGCGCAGCATAGGCCAAGACATCGACAGGCTCATAATTGTCAAGGTAATTGCGGTAGTAACTTTTTGCCTCTGCGAACCGACCTTGCGCATAATGGAGGTTAGCCAAAATCACGATACCGTGGGCGGTGGCAGGAGCGCCGGAATAAGAGCTAACCAATTGTTCCGCCAGACGAATTGCCTCTGTAGTTTGCCCTCCCTGCTCGGCCATAAGCACATCACCGAGTAAAGTAGCCGCCTCAACCTTGGTAGTTTCCCTTGAATCTATGAAATGGTTAATGGCCACTATAACCACTAAAAGCCCGACAACCCCACCGGCAAAAAGTTGCGTGCGAGCTTTTACATAAGCAACAGCTTGCATTATCCAGTCGACAAATTCGTCTTCACGGAGTTCTTCTTTGCTTAATTTCTGACTTTCACCAGCCATGAGAGTATTTGGACTCCATTTTTTTAATAGTCAATAACGGCTTCAAAACGGCATTCTGGTAATTTCTTGCGCCCCTGTAGAAAACTCAGCTCGGCCAAAACGCTGATGCCAACAATTTCCGCCTCAAGTTTATCGAGCAATTGACAGGACGCGGCCAGCGTTCCTCCCGTTGCCAAAACATCATCTACTAACAAAACCTTTTGCCCAGCTGATATAGCATCTGCGTGTATTTCGACGCCATCACTACCGTATTCCAAATCGTATTCCTGACTCAAAGTTTCCGCCGGTAGTTTACCCGGCTTCCTCATTGGAATAAATCCACAGCCTAATTCAATCGCTATTGGGGCGCCAAGAATAAAGCCGCGTGATTCGATACCGACAACCAACTCAACCTTATCATTGAGAAAGGGGTTGACCATTGCGCTAAGCGCCGCTTTTAAAGCAATAGGCTCCTTGAGCAATGTGGTAATATCTTTATAGGATATACCCGGCTTGGGAAAATCTGGGACATCGCGGATAAGCGAACTTAATTTTTCATTGTCCATAATCAGAATTTTGTCGTAAAACCTTGCACTCGGTCAATGGCTGGCCTCCAATTAACAACGCAGGCGCTCACAATCCTTCCCGGCGGAGCAGACTTAGGATCTATAATTAGATTATCGAGGGATTTTTGTGGCCCTTTGGCCAACACTTCAACATTACCATCGGTCAAATTTCAAACAAAACCTATAGATTATACGCATCTGCCCGTTACTTTGTAAAATAACGAAATCCCACTCCCAAGACTCCACCACGAACTATTATGTGTATGCGTTCAACAGCAGAGACCATGGACTTAAATGTTGTTAAGTAAATGCCTTATAGTATAGATATGCTGAAATTTGCTGTCAATATAACGATAGATGACAAATTAAATATTATAGGCCGGATGTATTAGAACAACGCATAGACAAATGGTGCAACTGCAGATCCTTGCGTCATTACAATAAGCAAACCTAGAAGGATTAAGGTCGTGAAAATCGGACCCAACCACCACTTCTTGCGAACTTTCATGAAAGCCCATAACTCTAAAATTATACTAAATTTACTTACCATACCTTATAACCCTTATGTTGTAATTATCCGACTATTCGACTTACAGATTCGCCATGGTGAATCGCCTTGATCGAATCACTTAATAATCTAGCAACGCTCAATACCTCAATCTTCTCCCTTGGCTTGCCAGTAGGTAGGGGGATTGTATTCGTCGTTGCAAAAACCTCCACGGGCGAATCGTCGATCCGCTGTAAAGCCTGCCCCGAAAAAATACCGTGAGTACAACCCGCGAGTATCCTTCCTGCGCCCTTATTCTTTAGAATTCGGATAGCTTCCATCATCGATCCCCCCGTCAGCACTTCATCATCAAATAAAAGTGCATCCCGACCGTCGATATCACCTATTATATTTTGGATTTCGGCCTTTTCATCATCTGCATGCCGTCTCTTGTCCATAATTGCTAAAGGCAGGTCGAGACGACGGGCATAAGTTCCCGCCTCATCGGCACTGCCAACATCGGGCGAAACCACTACGGCCTTGCCCAGGCTTTGCCGACGCATAAAGTCGCAAATTATCCCTGTAGCCCAAAGTTGGTCAACAGGGATACGGGAAAATGCGACTATTTGCGGGCTGTGCAAGGTGATCGTAAGAATTCGATCCGCTCCGGCTGCCTGTAATAAGTCGGCCACCAAACGCGCACTGATTGAAATACGTGGCTCATCTTTTTTATCTGAACGAACGTAGGGATAATAAGGCAATACTGCAGTAATTCTCCGCGCGGAAGCGTATTTTAACGCGTCTATTAGCATTAAAAGTTCGATTAAATGATCATTCACCGGTGGCGAAGAAGTCTGCACCACGAAGACATCGTCCTCGCGCACATTTTCTTCTATCTTGACCTTAATATTATCATTGGGCTCCCGCACGATCGTACGACGGGTTGGCGATATATCCAATTGGTTGCTTATTTCTTCCGCCAACTCTGGGTTGCTCGATCCCGAGAGTATTTTTAGGTAGTTTTTCATACTTTTAACCCGACAATTGCCACTCCAATGGACGTCTAAATTCCCGCGAGTGCCTGTTCAATATCATTGACCAACTCTTGGGCATCCTCAATACCTACGGCATATCGCACCAATTGGTCGGTAATGCCAATCGACAACCGCTCCTCCGGACTCAAATCGTAATAAGAAACGGTTGCGGGATGGGAAACTAGCGTTTCCACCCCGCCCAAGCTTGGCGCAAGATAGGGCAAAGAGAGTCGGTGAACAAAATCTCGCGTTCGCTCAAGGTTCCCTTCGACCTCAAAGCTGATAAGGCCTCCAAAGCCGCTCATCTGAGCCTTCGCGACTTCGTGGTCTACATGGCTTTTCAAGCCCGGATAGTAGACTTCGGTCACTTTGGGATGCTCCTCTAAAAATTGCGCAATTTTCGTTGCTGTATCATTTTGCCGCCCAACTCTTAAAGCCAATGTCTTCAAGCCTCGAATCAAGAGATATGAAGTATTGGGATCTACAACCGATCCGGTAATTCTTTGATACTCGCGAATCGCATCGATCAAAGCACCTTTCCCACAGACGACCCCGGCCATTAGGTCATTATGACCGCCCAGATATTTTGTTGCACTGTGTATTACCAGATCGACCCCAAAGTCTAGGGGCCTTTGGTTGATGGGTGTAGCCAGCGTGCTATCTACGAGGACTTTTAATCGACGCTTCTTAGCGAAAGAAATTAATTTTTCCAAATCCAGCACATGCAGATGAGGATTAGTCGGCGACTCGGTGAAAATGAGACGAGTTTCGGGGCGCACCGCCCCGGCTAGCGCACCCATATCACCAGCTTTAACCAGTGTAGTTTCAATGCCAAATTTGGCCAAGGTGTGACAAAACTTAGCCGTCATCCGATAACAGTCTTCCGTTACAATCAAATGCTGCCCACTGCGCAACATCGCATAGAGCACAGAGGTGATCGCGCTCATACCCGAAGAAAAGAGCAAGGCCTCTTCCGCGTTTTCCAATGAGGCGATTTTAGATTCGGCCACCCGCTGAGTCGGGTTGCCATAACGGCCATATTCGTAGAGGTTTTTTTCTCCGCTCTTGAAAGCTTCAAATTCTTCCAGGTTGTTAAAAGTAAAAGTGGCCGTTTGGGCGATGGGGTTTATGAGCGACTGAGCAAACTTATTGCGTTCCTCCCCACCGTGTACTGATCGGGTTGATTCACCGGTAAAACCATCATTGGTATTTTTCATTTTTGCTCGCCAATTAATGAACTAGCTCTTGCGAATGATTGCGTTCAAGAGCTTTGAGGATAGTCGACCGCACAATTTCAAAATCGGCATCCACCTCAATTGGTATATTGCGGTGGGACGGCTCAACCCCGAATTCCCGCAGTCTATCTTCATGGTATTTCACTTTAAAATCGGGAAATTTAAGTCCATGCGCCGTCGAGATTACAATAACCCGGCTATCCGATTCTATTTTCCCCGCTGCAACCAATTTCGTTAATGCGGCTAGTGCCACCCCCGTATGCGGACAGGTAAATAGCCCCTTGCTATCGGCACGCGCACAGGCATTTGCCAATTCATTCTCAGTCGCCTCTTCGACAAGCCCATCGAATTTTTGCAATGTACGGATCGCCCGATCCCTACTGACAGGATTGCCGATTTTAATCGCACTTGCCAAGGTGTCTCGCGCGGTTTGCGGTTCAAAATTTTCGTAACCAGTAAGATAACTGCAAAAAAGTGGATTGGCACTGGCGGCTTGCGCTACAGCAAGCCGTGGGATCTTATCAATCAGCCCCATTTCTTTTATTTCAAGAAATCCTTTTCCCAACGCACTTACATTGCCCAAATTTCCCCCAGGTATGACAACCCAGTCCGGCACTTCCCAGTGAAATTGCTGCAATAACTCAATGGCTATCGTTTTTTGTCCTTCAATACGCAAGGAATTCATTGAGTTTGCCAGATAGATATTCTCCCGCTGACTGATCTCCTGAACCAACTGCATACAGCCATCAAAATCGGTGCGCAAAGACAGTGTAAGGGCTCCATTCGCAATGGGCTGGATTAGTTGAGCGATTGAAATCATATCTTTAGGTAAAAGCACAATCGCCGGTATTTCAGCTGCGGCGCAATATGCTGCTAATGCCGCCGAAGTATCCCCCGTCGAAGCACAAGCCACCGCGGGTATATTTTGCCCATCGGCTATCATTTGCTTGACCATCGACACCAAGACAGTCATGCCCAAGTCCTTAAAGGAGCCTGTATGGCTATTGCCGCATTGTTTAATCCAAAGATCTTTTACCCCAAATTCAGCCCCTAAGCGCTCTGCCCACAGCAGATTGCTTCCCCCCTCATACATAGAGACAACATTTTCATCATCTACCGCTGGACAAACCAGCTCCTTCTTGCCCCATACCGAGCTGCCATAAGGGTGCACCGTGCTCATATATCGTTGATCAAACAGCGTTCGCCACTCGCCCCCTGAACGCCGCTGTAATTGCTCCATGTCGTGATGAACTTCAAGCAGGCCCCCACATTTGCGGCAGTGATAAACAACTTCACTTAAAGGATAATGTTCGCCATCGCACGCGAGGCATTGAAACCAAGCTTTATAGGGCATGCCACTCCCCTTGTGTTTTTTGTGAAAAGGCTGTTTTTAAACATCTTATAATTTACTCCTTCTGTGAATAAGCAGCAAGAGTATCACAGAAAGGGACTGGCATTAATAATGCCAGTCCCTTTCTACTTAGTCCCCGTAAATGCATCAGCCAAAGAGCGCGTCTATCTCATCCTTGCTAACCGGTTTTTCTCTATTGCTCGCGTCGTCAATTTCTAGCTCACCTGGTTCCGCCGGTTTTTTTTTAGCCTTGGCCTTGGGCGGAGGCTCCTCTTCATCATCACCCAATAAAACAGCCATTTCTTCTTCAGATATACTAGCGCTCATACCCTCGCTTTCCTGGCCTTCCTCATCTTCTTCGCTCAGTAAATCCTCTACGTCGACATCGTCTGCTTCAGCTTCGTCTGCCTCATCTTCTTCGCTCAGCAAATCCTCTACGTCGACATCGTCTGCTTCAGCTTCGTCTGCCTCATCTTCTTCGCTCAGCAAATCCTCTAAGTCGACATCGTCTGCTTCAGCCTCGTCTGCCACGTCTTCTTCGCTCAGCAAATTCCCTAAGTCGACATCGTTTACTTCAGCCTCGCCTTCCTCATCTTCTTCGCTCAGCAAATCCCCTAAGTCGACATCGTCTGCTTCAGCTTCTTCTTCCACATCCAGTAACTCTTCTTCATCTTCTAATGCAGCGTCCGCGTCAGCCGAGAGAAAAGCCTCAATCTCCTCATTGCTTGCATCTTCCGCTTCGCTGCTTGATTCTTCAACAAATAAAGCATCGATATCACCACCTTGACCAATGGTTTCGAGCGCTTCGCGCTCGGCTTCCGTCAAATCTTCCTCCTCAATCTGTTCATCCTCTATACTTTCTTCTTCAAACAATTCAGGGTCGAAATCCTCTTTAAAATCCAGGTCCCTTTCGATCTCACGTTTCAATAAGGTTTGAGAAAAAACCTCAAAATCCTCCTGAACTTTCTCCCCTTTAGATATTGCCTTGGCATTTTTTCGCATGAATTCTATTACGTGATCGACTCCGGGAAACGCATCATCAAAAACCATCAAATAAGCTTTTATTTTTTCGTCGTGGATTTCGCCTTTAATATGATCAAACCACAAATTCTTAAATAGCTTGGTTAACGATTCAAGAGCATCAAGACGCACAACGACATCGCGCAAATCATCCGTGTTCATAATTGCTGCCTCTGGGTAAAATAAAGAATATAGCTCTGTCTCCTTGGTTACCAACCTCCCACTTAGAAGAAAGCAAGAAGCGTGCCTTAATCCTATTTGCATGGGCCTTAGACTTAAATTAAGCAGCCCCCCATTATCCTGACCTCGGGAATATTAACGCAACAATATGGTGTAGTCGTATGACAATCGTAGCTCAAGGGTAAATTTGTAATTTCTTTCCCCAATATGGCATATTTTTCCTAAAACCATGATGCGCTTCAGTTAAAGCTATATTGACAATATAACCTATGCTTTGAGCAGACCAAGTATTTCTATATTTCCTTATTTCCTTATTTCCTTTGCACAAATCGTAAGATGAATTGTACCAATATGATACAAGCGATTGTCTCAGGAATGACGTAACTTGCATTATAACTCAACGAATACAGCCAAACCGGTTGCCCTTCAGGAGCGTACTCGGCAAAGAAAACCCAACCCGATATAAAATGTGCAGCCAACCGCAATACATTACCCAAAACAATTCCGAAAGCTATCCGGATTCGCAATAACTTATCTTTATCCCGTCTTTCAATCACGCTTCCGGCAAAACCGAGCAAGCCGAAAGCCAGTGGATAATCTACGATGACTTGAATGGGGTGGAAAACATAGGGATTTAATATGAAAGCGACTGTACCATAGAGTCCCCCCGCCAATGTGCCCAATTTTATGCCATGCCGCATCGCCAAAATCAGAATAGGCAATATACTAAGGTTTATTGACCCTCCGTAGGGCAATTGTACTAGCTTAGTTGCAAATCCAAGAAAAACGGCTAGCGATATGCCGATTGAAATTTCTGCTGTTGTTCGAATTGGGATTGCCGGCTGGGGCAAAATATTTATCCTAAGCTATTGTTTAATGAATATCTTAAGCCTAGTAATAGCTATGATTTGGCAGTAAATATAAATAAGAGGACACTACATGGGAGATTCGAGCGTTTAAAATATACGAGCCATTCCGGTCATGGTTCGTATCCTTCCTTATGGCTAGGAGCCTTAAATATTATAGCCGTAATATACTATACTACAAGGCTTTGCATAAATCAATTAAGCCTCTGTACTACAATAAAACCCTGTGCTATTTCGATAATTCCACTTAATTGTCCCATTTCGAGTTCCATTACGGCTTGTTCGAAATTTGGTTTTAAGTCCCCTGGCGCAAAAAAACCCAAGTCACCCCCTTCTTTTGCATTGGGTGCAATGGATATTTGTTGCGCCACATCGAAAAAATCAGCCCCATTATTCAATTGATCGATCGCTCTTTGTGCAACATCCTTACTGCCGACCAGTATATACCTTGCCCGCATCTTACCTGCAATAAGCGCTTGAACAGCGTCAATATTCGCTGCGATAGCTTGAGTCACAAAGGGATCTTGCGTCCGGTCCTTAGCCATATTGTAGAATTTAAGCGCCAGCTGGTAGCGTTGAGCATTGGCATGCAGGAAGGCGATATTATTAAAAGCCTCTACATCTTGGGGCAGCAACTCACTCATTCGCAAGTAGTTTTCAATCGCCTTATCTACTGAATCCTGCTGTGAGTAGTAAAAACCATACAGGCGATAGGCTTCGGGGTTTTTATCGTTTAACGCCAAGGCCCGGTCAAGTTGTTCACGCGCCCTTTCACCCTGGCCTTTCTGCATATAGAGAAAGGCCAAAGAGCTATAGATACTAGATGAGGAGGGCGAAAGGATTCTAGCTTGTTCGACATAAAATATCGCGGAATCAATTTTTCCCGTGGCTAAATGGGCCTCTCCCAGAGCAGAATATACCGGCAATTGCTTCGGATCTTCAGCCAGAGATGCTTGCAGGGATTTTGCCGCTTTAACATAGGCCTCATTTTGCATGTAGAGATCTGCGAGCCGATTGAGAAAAAGCGCGCTTCCCGCACCGACTTTTAGCGCCTTTTCATATTCGAGTAGAGCCTGCTGGTTTTGCCCCTTGGCAAGCAGAGAATCCCCCCGTTGAACAAGCCCTATGATGTCCTGAGCCCAAAGTGGTCCAGATACCATAATGAAGGCGAGTAAAAGCCCTGAAAAATGCATATCTCTGTTCCGGTGATAATTTTCTTTTTTAAAGGCACGAACTAACGCAATTGGCGCATGACTTCCTCGGTGATTCTTTCCACGAGGTCACCGCCGTCTCCACTGGGAGCTCCTGGTTGTCGCTCACACACCGGTCGGTCGCCAATGCCAAATCGATCCCTGAGCGCGACTAGATCATCGACATCCTTGTCAGCAAGGGTGCCGACCGAACCCAATTGATGCGCAACCAGAGCAATTTTAGCGAAGTGCTCGACGGTTTCCATTTTAAAATGCGCATCCATTACATGCTGCCCTAAAGTTACAACACCGTGGTTCGCCATTAATACCGCATCGTATTGCCTCAGCAAAGGTTTCATCGGCTCGACAATATCCGGCCCCCCAGGGGTCCCATAAGCCGCTAAGGGTACCCCACCAAGACTGACGATCACCTCGGGCAAGACGCATTGTGTAAGCTCTATCCCAGCTACGGCAAAACCCGTCGCCGTCGGAGGATGCGCATGCACCACAGAGTTGACATCCGAGCGCAACTTGTAGATCTCAAGGTGCATTCGGATTTCTGATGAAATCTTCATCGATCCGGCAATCTGTTCGCCGTCCATATCGCAAATGGCCAACATATGCTCGCCGAGATATCCCTTGCTGACCCCGGTGGGCGTGCATAACACCCGATCGGCTTCCATACGGACACTGATATTGCCGTCATTTGCGGCTACATAACCGCGTTGGTAGACCCTGCGACCAACCTCGCAGATTTCCTTTCTTAATGCATAAGCCGAATTCATAGTGCCACCTTCCTGATCATCTCATTATTCTTATCCACCATAGCCCTGCGCACTATGATCCATGCACCGCCGAACGCAGCAGGTAAACACACGTTAAATGCAAAGAGCAATGTACTGGCGATAAAGGCGCTCTCAGCTTCCAAATTGAGTGCGTTAAAAACAAAAACAGCCGCAGCTTCGCGTACCCCCAGATCCATGAAAGCAACAGGTAACAAAGCTTTCAGAGCAAAGACTACGGGTATCGCCAGTATCACGACCAGATGTGCGCTGTCGCTGCCGCGAACCAACCAATAGAACTGCGACATAAACAGCAGGTTAAACAATACAGACCACCCTATGACGGCCCCCCAACTCGACACCTGACTCACCACTTCTCCCCCCTGACCCCACCGTTTCCATCCCCAGCGGATTCCAATGCCGAAGGGTATTAATGCCAACAACAAACCAATCCTATATTGCGGCCACAATGCCAAAGCGCCGAACAATCCCAAGCCAATGGTGATTATGACAGAACTTAACTTATCAACCGCCGCCAAAACCGATAGACTCGCCGGATCTCGAGCAAGGAAAAATCCCCGCCCAATCTCGCCTAGACGGCCTGGAGTTATAAAACCTAAAGCAGCCCCCCCAAGCAAAGAATAGAGACCATCCGTCCAATTTAATTCGGGGCTAATACTACGTGCCAGCTGTTGCCATTTGACCCATTGAACGAGAATACCCAGTAGAGCAAATGAGCCGCAGATAACCAACTCGAGTCCTCTAACCTGAGCCGCCGCCCTCCACAACGAAGCCGGTTCAAGAAACCATACTGTAAGAGCAAAAACGGCTCCAGTCACAGCGATTTTGAGGACCGTCACCATGGGCAACCGTACCAGCTCACGCGGTCGCAGACCGCTGGAGGGGCAATGCTTTGCACAAACTGTCGTGAGGCCTTGGAATTACGCTAACAGCTATTATTTCAGCGATCTTAGCCGCTGCAGTAACGCCAGCCTCGGTCGCCGCCTTAACGGCAGCGACATCTCCCCTAACAATGATGGTGACAAGTCCACCGCCAACTTGTTGCCAGCCCACCACTTCGACATTAGCAGCTTTGACCATGGCGTCTCCTGCTTCGACCATGGCTACCCAACCGCGTGTTTCGATCATCCCCAAGGCTTGTCCCATTGTGTCCATTCTCTGCTTTTAATTGCAGAAGATAGGCGGCACCATACTCGCCGTCAAGCGACACTATCCCATGTGTTTATATTGTCTTATACGCTTGACAACGCCATCTCATTTAATCTTTTTAGCATAGCGATTCACCGCACCCCCAACAGGCCGAATGGAAGGTCTTGCCATGACGCGTTTGCACGTTATAGCACTTTTTGCATCTACTATAGCAACCCTCGCGCATCCCGTCCTTGCCGAACCGTATATCGCTTTTCGCGAGGGGTTAAAATGCAGCTCCTGCCATGTCAACCAAACCGGCGGTGGCATGCGCACCGAATACGGATCTTATTATCCGCAAACCGACATGCAACCGCTGTTGGGCAATTTAGGCGACGCATCGGGCTATTTCAGCAATCAAGTAGGAGATAGTTTTTTCTTGGGCACGGATTTTATGGCAGTTGAAGAACGCTCTTTCGCTGTCGACGAAGTCAAGGATGGACAAAGCTATGCGCAAGATGCCCAGCATACTTTTGATATTCGCAGGGGCAATATCTATCTAGAAGCCCGCCTAGCCCCAGAGAGATTGAGTTTGTATATCGACGAAACGGTGAGCCCGTCCGGTGCGAGCAGCCGCGAAGCCTTTGTCTTGTTAAAGGGGTTGCCTAAGTCCAGTTATTTAAAAGTCGGTCGCATGTTACTGCCCTACGGTATCCGTCTATGGGATAACGACGCGTTTATTCGACAAGTTACGGGCTTTAATTTCGACAATCAGGACATGGGCGCCGAGATCGGTTTCGAACCGGGTATGGCCTCTTTTAGCCTTGCCTTGAGCAATGGCACCCAAGGGTCACGAGACGACAATTCGGCAAAACAGGTATCATCAGTCGGTTCGATTTATTTCAAATATTTGTTGATTGGCGGTTCGTTTTCAATCAATGAAACCCGGGGCATAGACCGCACACTCTTCGGCCCCTTCGCCAGTTTGCGCCTCGGCCCACTTACCATCACCGGCGAAGCCGACTGGCTACGTGAATCCGGCAATCGCAATCAAGACCAATTTATAGCTTATGGCAGTATCAATTATTGGATGCGGCAAAGCGTCAATTTTCGTGTGGCTTTTGACTTTCTCGACCCCTACGACACCGTCGAAGAAGATGAACGCAGTCGCGTATCCATTGGTTTGGATGGCTTCCTAACCCCCAACCTCACCGCGCGCGCCTTTTACGAATTAAAGAAGAGTATCCCGCAAGATAGCAAAGGTAACGCCGACGCTTTAACATTGGCCTTACATGCTTTTTTCTAAGATATTACTCCAAAAAAACGATCGAATGAAAATAGCCAGATCATCACTCTCTATTTGAGGAATTCCCCGGTTATTTTCAATTCTGAAGTTGATCATATTTTCAGCTATTGACATTATTTACATATTTATTATTATGCGTCAGATTCTTCTTTTATCAAAGAAGGTGTTACCACAATTGTTTTCTCCCGTCGCAATAATGCCTGTCCTGGTTCACCTCCCCTAGGTTTGGTCACGTGCTTTACCAATGTATATACTACAGAGACCTTCTTGGCCGTTTTGCCCTTGCTCCAGAAAGCTGCCAAACCAGCGGCTTCTTCTAAGGTCTGTTTGTCCGGTTCTTCCTTTCGCCCCTCACGCCGCAAGACGACATGAGAGCCCGGATAACCGTGCGCGTGAAACCATATATCATTTTGTGCGGACATCTTGTGGCTGAGTATATCATTTTCCTTATTGTTGCGGCCTGCCCAAACCGACCAACCGGTAGTAGTCTGATAGCGCCGAGGATGGGCGCTTGGCCCCTCTTTTACCTTTTTTTCACTACGTTTCACCTTATCCTCCAACCAATTGCGCAATGCGTCATCATCTTCCCAGGCCCCCTCTTCAACCGCAATAAGCCATTGTTCCCATTTGTCGCATTGATTTGCAAGTTCGTGCAAACGAGGCGGCACGATCTGACGGCGGCGGCGATACTTTTTAACCGCCTTCAAATACCGAGCCGCGTTTTCAGCAGGGCTGCGATTGGGATCTAGTTTAATGTTTAATGTTGCACGTCCATCAAGGTCGAAAACATCAACGAGTTCCACTTGCGAAATGCCAGCCGACAACCCGGTGATATTGGCCAATAAAGTATTGCCCATTTTCTCGCAGTCATCTGCATTTTCAGCCTCTGCCAACTCTTTCTGCATCGCCACAAAACGACGGCGACCTTTTTTCAACGCTTGCTGTAACCGGCTTTTGACTTGTTGAACGTTTCTCTGGTTTTTTCGCTTTTCTCGTTCGGCTTCATACGCTGCCCATATCGCCTGGCTAACCTCAACCACCATTCGAGATTCTCCTTGCAACCTACGTGGCTCAAGCGCCGAATAACACGTTTCCCCCTGCTCATCCCATAGGTAGGCCTGAGCAATTGGCGCTGCGCGATAAGCATCAACAGCGCTCGCCCACATCGCCATGTCTGGTTGCTCCCCATCTACAACATTCGCCCGATACGACAACTCACGAACAATATTAGCATCTGCGCCACACAACCAGCGCCGAGCGATTTTTCCTAGCTCGCCCCCCTGCAACACTTGCTCACTCCAGGCGCTTTGCGGATCAATCCCGGGCAATAATCTTCCCGCCGGTTCAGGCTCGTTATAGATCGTCCCCATGCTCGATGGCCTCTTTGCTCCGTTCCAGTGACCGAGGATTTCGCCATTCTCTTCACGAATTAGGGAAAATTGTATTTTATTGGGGATTAACTGGCAGATTAAAACGCCAAAACTAGCCCGGTCCTGCCTATCGCGACGTTCGAGTCGAATACGAATAATCCGCTCCTTGCGATCCGCTGAGACTTCGACAATACGAGCCTGTACTAGGTACTTTTCAGGACCAGGCCCAGCAGACCAATTCCCCGGCCACGGCCCAAGCCGCAAGCACATAACGCCTTCGCGGCCACCCACCGCAAAAAACCACCGATCTGCTCCCTTCCCAGAAAACGCGAGTTCGTTGTTTCGGGCATAGGCTCGATCGATCACAGCGCCCGATAATCGGGAACGCAATTCACAGGCTAATGCCTGAATCGTAAAATAGTCAAATGCCATAAATAAGTGACCTAGGTGCGGTTCGAACCCCTATAAAAAGCTATTCGCCTATTTTCCGATTAGTATTAGACTGGCGTTCAACTTATTAACATTCACACGATATTCCTCTTGTCGTTGCCGCTCTCGCTCAACGACCTCAGCCGGCGCTTTACCAGTAAATTTCTCATTAGATAGCTTTGCGTCCAACACCTTAAGCAAACCGATAAATTTCTGAATTTCCTTTTCGAGTCGCTTCCTTTCTGCGTCTAAATCGATCAAACCTTCGAGCGGGACATAAATCTCCGCATCAGCCGTTACCGCACTTGCAGATGCTGCAGGCTGGGTGATGGCCTGGCCTATTTCCAGAGTTTCCGCACGGCACAAAAGCATCAGATAAGGTTGCACTTGCTGTAGCGCTTCCTCAATCTCCGGCGAGGAAACCGAGATCTTAACCTGGATCTTTTTGGCCGGGATCACCTTCATTTCACCACGAATTACCCTAACCGCTGTAACAATCTCCTGCAATCGCTCCATTTGCACTTCGGCATCCGCATCCAATAGCGAAGCATCAAAAACAGGCCATTGTGCAACCATTACACTTTCTTTCGCCCCTTCCTGCGGCAGAGCCTGCCAGAGCTTTTCGGTGATAAATGGCATAATCGGATGCAATAGGCGCAGCGCATGCTCCAAGACCCACACCAAGTTGTCTTGTGCTACATTCCGCGCCTCGCCATCTCCACCTTGCAAACGAACTTTGGCTAACTCGAGGTACCAATCGCAATAATCTCGCCATACGAAATCGTACACCACCCGAGTCACATCGCTAAAGCGATAGTGTTCTAAGTGTTCGGTCACATCGCGTACCGTCGCCTGCAAGCGACTCCAAATCCAACGATCAGCCCATTGTTCCGAAGCGCAAACACCGGGTTGATAGCCCTCGACATTCATCAGGACAAAACGCGTGGCATTCCAAAGTTTGTTGCCAAAATTGCGCCCAGCTTCCGCACTGGTCGATGATTGCACTTTATTATCGGTAATCTCGGCGTCAAAACGCACATCCTGTATGGCTCCGGCTTGTGCCAATAAACTGTAGCGCGTCGCATCGGCCCCGTATAGATCAACCAAATCAAGCGGATTGAGCCCTGTGCCCAAGCTCTTGCTCATCCGCCGACCGTCTTTGGTCAGAATTGTCGGATGCACTAATACCGTTTTAAAAGGTATTTGGTCTCGGCATTCGAGCGAGACCATCGCCATGCGCAAAACCCATAAATAAAGTATATCACGGGCAGTAATCATCAGGTCCGTAGGATAAAAATAATCGAGATCCACTGATTCGCGTGGCCAGCCCAGTGTCGCAAAAGGCCATAGTGCCGAAGAAAACCAGGTATCGAGGACATCTGGATCCTGTACCCAATCCTCTCCTCCGCAATCTTCGCAGCGCGTCGGTTTCTCGACACTGACGAAGGGTTTCGCGCCATCGGCCACCGATACCCTAAAACTGCCCTGCCGCAGCGCTTCTTCTCTTTCCAGATCCCCCATTGGCACTAAACCATCGGCACTGCATTGCATACAATACCATGCGGGAATGCGATGGCCCCACCATATCTGCCTCGAAAGAGCCCAATCGCGGATATTGTCCAACCAATCGATGGCGTATTGGCGAAAACGATCGGGCACATAGTTGATCTGTTTTTCTTCAAGTATCGGTTTCGTTTTCTGCGCCAGTTCCTTCATATTCATAAACCACTGTTCCATCGGCAGTGGTTCAATGACCGTTCCGCATTTATCGTGGTGCGGAACCGCGTGCTCATGGTCCTCTATCTCTACCAGCAAATTGGCTTCTTCCAAGGCTTCGACAATGGCCTTGCGACATGCATAGCGGTCAAGTCCAGCAAAACGCCCCGCCGCCGCCGTCATGATAGCGTCGAAACCGATTACCTGAATTTGCTTGAGTTGATGTCGCTGACCGATTTCATAGTCGTTTGGATCGTGGGCTGGCGTCACCTTGACTGCACCACTACCCATTTCAGGGTCGGCATATTCATCGGCGACAATGGCGATTGCCCGGTCCATCAGGGGCAATTCGACTTGCTGGCCAATCGCGTCGGTCCATCGTGTGTCACTGGGATGCACGACTACCGCCGTATCACCGAGCATAGTTTCGGGACGTGTGGTCGCGACGACCACATCGGGGCCACCATCTTTGCCCGGGTAGCGAATATGCCACAAATGCCCCGCCAACTCGCGCTCTTCGGTTTCGAGATCGGAGATTACCGTCCGGCACTGCGGACACCAGTTAATCATCCGAGTCCCGCGATATATCCAACCTTGTACCTGAAAGCGCTCAAATGCCTGCAAAACAGCCTCGACATAGCCCTCGTCGAGGGTAAAACGTTCGCGGCGCCAGTCATAACTCGCGCCGAGTTTCCGCAACTGACTATAGATGGCATCACCATATTTGTTCTTCCATTGCCAGATCAATTCGAGCATTGCCTCTCGGCCAATATCGTAGCGATTTTTCCCCTCAGTTTCCTGTAATTGCTGTTCGACCTTCATCTGGGTTGCAATCCCCGCGTGGTCTGTACCCGGTAAACAAAGCGTTTCATAACCCTGCATCCGTTTCCAGCGCACCATTAGATCGTGTATTGCGTGTTGTATCGCATGTCCCATATGCAATTCACCGGTCACATTTGGGGGAGGGATCGTTATACAATAGGCGGGTTTATCCTTATCAAAATCAGCGTTGAAAAAGCCGTTTTCCTCCCAAATCCCATAGCATTTATCCTCGATCGCTGTAGGATCATAGGTTTTTGCCAATTCTTCAGTCATGCGTTTTTTCCGCCATTCTATATAACTATATTTACGTAACTATGTGGAATTTATCCGAGTTAAATATAACTTCTCCCCAAGTCCTTGACAATCCTATGGCATTATATGGCCCTGATATTGCTGATATGATCTCCGCTATCATTCAACTCGGAGGATTTTTCAGATGTTGAGAGTCATGAATACCGGCCTTTCAAGCGCAGCTTCTCTCTTTTCAGTGCTTTTTGCCCTGTCTACACTTGCCTTATCTTTTTGCGCTCTGCCCATACTGGTGCTCGCCTTATTCTGGTTGGGTTGATTTTTAGGAAAATCCCGCCTCCTTAGTGGTATTTTCTGCCGCTATTTCCTTTCTGCCTGTTTATATTTAAGCCTCCTTGCTTTATCTTTAGCCCTGCGCATATCACCCCCCTCTTTATAAATAAATGCACTATGGGAAACTGGTCTAAACTACTTACCGAACAAAGAAATCCGGCGAGCGAAAACCTCGATGAGGTTTCGACCCTAGAAATGTTGGCCATAATAAATCGGGAAGATGCTCTGGTCCCGAAGGCCGTTGCCCAACAACTCGCCCCGATAGCGCAAGCGATAGACCTCATTTCTCAGCAGATCGCAAAGGGAGGTCGACTCTTTTATCTTGGCGCGGGCACCAGCGGTCGCCTTGGGGTACTCGACGCTTCCGAGTGCCCGCCCACCTTTAACGTCTCCCCAGATGTTATCCAGGGTTTGATCGCCGGCGGTTCCAGCGCGGTCTTCAAAGCGGTTGAAGGGGCGGAAGACAACATCGATGGCGCGCAAAGCGACCTATTTCAACGAAGCTTGACGGCCGATGATGTAGTAATCGGGATTACCGCCAGCGGCGTTACACCCTACGTCCTCGGCGGCCTCGCATTCGCTAAAGGAATCGGTTGCTCGACTATCTTCTTTACCTGCAGCCCCACCGCCAGCCAATTAGTCGAAGCCGATATCAAGATTATTCCCGAAGTCGGCCCCGAGGTGATTACCGGCTCGACCCGCTTAAAAGCCGGTACCGCAACAAAGCTGGTGCTAAATATGATCAGCAGTGGGACGATGGTGAAGCTGGGAAAAACGTATGGCAATCTCATGGTCGACTTGCAACCTACCAATGCCAAATTACGCGACCGCAGCGAACGAATCCAAGCCCATTTGACCGGACATACGGCCGAGAGCGCCGCTGAATGCTTAAATAGTGCGGATGGCCACCTCAAATGGGCCCTCATCATGGAACTATGCCAAGTGGACCTCAAGCAAGCCCAAGCGCTGCTAGAAGAGCACTCAGGCATTGTGAAGCATGCCATTAGAGCCTGGAGCAAAACATCAGGATGATCCGATCCGCATTGGGAGATAAAAGCCTACAGGTCTCGCGACTTGGCTTGGGCACCGTGCAATTGGGCATGGCCTATGGCTACGATAAGCAACCCCCGCCTCCCGAAGACGAGGCAATTCGCATTATTCGGCAAGCCCTTGATATGGGCATTAACTTCATCGATACCGCTCCAGCTTATGGCCATAGCGAGTATCTCGTCGGCAAAGCCTGTACAGACCTGGCAGAACGGCCTGTTATCGCGACCAAAATCTCCATACGAGATCCGGGAAGTGGGTGCTTCTTATCTGGCCAGGCCCTTCGCGATTCCATAGAACATTCGCTCAGCTCAAGCTTGCGGCAACTCAAGCTTGACGCGCTCGACCTAGTGCAAATACACAGCCTCGCAACCCGCTTCATCACCAGTGAACTGTTGAATATTCTCGCCGATTATAGAAACCGTGGGTTAGTGCGTTTCTGGGGCGCGACGACTTATGGCGAAGAAGCCCCTCTTGATGCGCTCGAATACCCCGAATATTTTACTTCTGTGCAAATACCCTACAATCTTCTTGACCGTCAGATGGAATCTCGCGTGTTGCCCCGTGCAGAGGCCCAATCTATCGGCGTAGTCTTTCGTTCTGTCTTCCTACAGGGGGTACTTTCACACCGTCTTGGTAGGCTTCCCAAGCACCTTATCGACCTGCAAGAACTCGCAGCCCCGTTCGCACGCTTGGCCGATGTTGCCGGAATCGGTCTCGGGGAGTTGGCCCTGCGCTTTGCGGCCTTTTCCCCATGGGTAAATTCCACTATTTTTGGCACGACGAATATCGATGAACTAGCGGACAATATCCGCGCCATACAATTAGGCCCACTGCCGCTCGAATTGACCGAAGCCCTATCTCGCACCGAAATCGCCGACCCCACCATGCTCAATCCAGGCAACTGGCAAAGCTGACCGCAAAAGGATTCACAATGGCTGAAATCAGCTATGAAAGCTGGGCCTTCCTGCCCGACGACAATGCCCCCACGACCGGCGAACCGAGTTCCTTCAACCCGCCGATGATCACGACCATGGCTATCGACCAGAAAGCAAGCCTCTTCTTTAAATTTCCATCACCAATCGCAACGCTCAATATTGCAGTGGAAAGCACCGCCCTTTCTGCCGAGCAACCCGGAGAGGGGTTTTTCTATATTCTAACCGGGTCTGCAGCTCAGCCGTTAAAACAATTGGATCATCCGAATTGGGAACTCAGCTACGACGGCATTTACGGAGTATTTTCGACTCAAATCAGGCAGTGCGAACAATACCTGAAATTATGTTACAATCAACGACAAAACATCATACTATCTAACGTTGGATTCTCCATCCCATGAAATCACCAAATATCGGCCAAGACTTGCCAGAATTGGAAACCCCGACCCTTTTGATCGACCTCGATCTTTTCGAATCCAATATTCGCCAGCTCTACTCTTTTTGTAACGACAACGGCAAAGCCTGGCGTCCTCACAGCAAGGCAAATAAGTCTCCGGATATTGCCCGCTTATTGATTGATCATGGCGCGATCGGTATTACTTGCGCCAAATTGAGCGAAGCAGAGTTGATGGTGGAACATGGCATTCAATCCATCCTGCTTGCCAACCAAATCGTCAGCCCTGGTAAATTCGCTACATTGGCTCAATTGCAACGACGCTCTGAAGTAATTGCAGCAATAGACAATATCGCGGTTGTGAAAGCCATGGGAGCAGCCGCAATTTCCGCAAAAACCACTATCCCCATTTTAATAGAACTCGATATCGGACTGAAAAGGGTGGGCATAGAACCCGGCGATAAGACCCTTGCTCTGGCCAAGGCCGTCTGCGGTCAGGACGGGCTTGAGTTCCGAGGATTAATGGGCTACGAAGGGCACGTGCTTAACATTTCTCCTCCAGCCGATAAACAGGCGGCTTGCCATCAGGCTATGGACCTTTTGATCCAGGACAAAGCATTGCTTTCGGAAAACGGCATCGAGGTCGAGATCGTCAGCGCGGGCGGCACAGGGTCCTATGAGATAAGTGGCCTCCACGAGGGTATTACGGAATTACAGGCAGGCGGCGGCATCTTCATGGACGCTATGTACAGACAAGCTCTGCATGTCGAAAGCCTTGAACAGGCCCTGACCGTTCTGGCCACGGTGACGAGCCGTTCCACCGACCACGTCGTGTTAGATGCCGGTTTTAAGACATTGTCCTCTTACCACCACCCTCCCGAGGTGCTTGACAGGGACGACCTAAGCTTCAGCTATCTCTCCGCCGAACACGGCGTTTTCGCGATCAACCCTGGCTGTGACGGCCCGGCTCTGGGTGAGCAATTGCGCCTGCTCGTCGGCTACTCGGATTCGACGACTTTTTTGCACGATCACTTCGTAGCCATACGAAACGGGCGCGTTGAGAAAATATGGGATATCGCCGGTCGGGGTCTTATTCGCTAAAATGTTAAAAAAATGACCGTTAATAAATGAGGATATGACATGACAAAAGCCGACATTGCACAACAACTAGCCCAGGCCACCGGCCTTTCCCAAGCCGACACGACCGCCGTAATAGAGGGATTTATAGAATCCGTATGCCAAGCCCTTTCCAAAGGCGAGCATATAGAAATCCGCGGCTTCGGCACATTTAAGGTCGTAGAACGCGCGCCGCGCACCGGCCGCAATCCCAGGGCTGGCACATCCGTTTCGATCCCAAAACGCAAAGCCCCGACTTTTAAGCCCTCACGAGAAATCAAAGCCCGAGTCAACAGCAATCCGGCATGAACCTACTGCTGATCTCGGTCGATAGCCTTCGCCTGGACTTCGCACCTGGAATCAGCGCAATGGTGCGCGCACCGAATTTCTGCGAACTAACCAGGGACTTCCATCTATCCCAACATTGCTTCTCGGTATCCTCGGCCACACGCCCAGTCCATGCTTCGCTATTTACAGGGCTATATCCCTACGAACACGGGATCGAAGGACAACAATCGCCGGCCATGCGCCAAGGCTTTCCCGATCTCTTTGACCTTTGCCAAAAGGCCGGTTTTTCGGTCCACGGTTTTTCAGAAGCAACCGATATTTTCACTGGTCTGCGCTTCGCCCGACATATCGCCCCCTTTCCCGCACACCCGCACGCCCTTTCAAACTTGACTCAAACGGCCGATCCGACCCTGCTCTTTCTCCACTACTGGGGCGTTCACACACCCTATGGAGCTGCAGATGGTCTGGCGTTTGGTGAAATCGGCCATCTCTTGGCCTCCGGTCGGATCGACCTGGTCCAAGAGCGCTACTGCGCAGCGATTGAACGCCTTTTTGAAAACAGTATCGCTCCGATCTTGGCCGGATTGGATCTAGAACAATGGTCAGTATTTATCATTAGCGACCACGGTGAAAGCTGGCGCCCCGATGAACCCTATCACGGCCAAAGCCTGCGAAACGACGTGTTGCGGGTTCCCCTCTACTATCACATCCCCCAGACCGGCAACCCGCCGCCCAACGATGAATTGATATCGCTGATAGACCTCTTCCCCACCTTTCTTTCCCTTTTGCAATTAGACCACGGCTACCAAGGCTTCGCCCGTGATATTCACAACGGGGAAATGCCCAAGCATTATTTGGCCGAGATTGATCCGGGTCCCATGGCCGACGGTCCCGCTAACTCGACTGACCTCTTTGCCGGTAATACCTTCGGTCGCCAATGGGCACTATTCGACGCCAACGCCAAATTTACCTACGATGAATCTACGAGACGCGAAGAATTCGTCGCCACATTCACCGAGCAGCCGATTGTCGATTTGAGCGACAAAAGCTCGTACTATCAAGCCTATGCCGCCATCAAGGCCGCTTCTAAATATGCCCATGCTGATTTTTCGTCGGGAGCTGATCGGGAAGTATTGCAGGAAAGACTTAAAAAACTTGGTTATCTCGCTTGATCAGAGAGCACTTCAATACGATCGAACGTCCCGTCGGCTAGATCATAGAGCGCAAAAACACTCGCCCCCAATCGGCCCATCAACTCCCCGGGGTTGAACAATCGCGTTGAACCGATTCTCTCGTCGTGCGCTAGGTGGTCGTGTCCATAACACACCAAGTCGTAGCTATCAGAAGCGGCCAATGCACGGGCGATATTCGGATAATGGTTCATTGCCACCCGCTTGCCACTTATCTGCATATCCGCCATTTCCCCATGTAGGCTCACATGGTCAAATCGGCTGGCCTGTGTCGTCAACAACCACTTGTCCCCGTCGTTATTGCCCCAGACGACGTGTATCGGCCGCGAAAAACCTTCCGCCATTTGCACCAAGGTAAAAGGGGCGCAAAAATCCCCCAGGAAAAGTAACGAATCCGCCTCTTCCATTAGCGGCAATGCCTTTGCGAGCGCCCAGACATTATCGTGCACATCTGAACATATGGCGAATTTCATTAAGTATCACCCACGGTTATAAAGCTCGGCTTATATACTTGATAATCCGCGCCCAACAGGGCGAAAATAACCAGCCACCGCGTTGTATAAGAGGCATGGCTGTCATCTGGAGCAAAACCCAATTTCAGGTAGCTGCAAAGGGCGGGGACCCGGAAATCATCCGTTAAAAGGTAAATCGGCCGCGCCCCCAATTCCAACGCCCGGGCTACCGCCGTACCCACTATCAGCTTGCCGATGCCCCGGCCCTGAAACGCCGGGTCAACGGCGACCCAACCGATCTCCCAACAAGGCTTCCCATCACGCTCCTTGTCATTCACACTGGTGCAAGCTACGATCTTGCCTTCGCATTCGACGAAGAATTGCTCGTGGGTCGCGAACAACACCTTTTGTACCCGGGCTCGGTCCCAATCTCCCAACTCTCCATTTACTTGCAACAACTCCAACCAGCCATCCTCGTCACCCGACCGGAAGTTTCGCACCTTGCAACGGTCAACCTCACGAATGCTTGGAGCGGCCGCTTGCAGATACCACATGACCAACTGAGGGGGAGGCTCGTTTTTGCCGCGGGAAGCCATCATGCGTTTGAGTGTTCCAACAATGGATGGCAT